>R06__coassemble_280_pt1 | contig 19369 bp, 18 predicted proteins | sample R06__metabat2_high_PE_027 | metagenome-assembled genome bin R06
GTATAAAAATTATTCTGATTTAAACTTGTCTGTTACAAAGACAGTATATAATACTGCTGGGGTTATTGTATCTAAAGAAACTTTATATCCCGAAACTACCATATCTTCGGAAAAAGGATACCGTTGTGAATTGTCACCACATCCTTTGAATACTTAGTATGGATACTATGCAGAATATAAAGTAACTATACAAAACTCTTCTGGATCTTTCAGTACATCTTCTACTACTATAGAAGAAATTTTGCCTAGTGCTCCTGTTTTTGAGGAATGCTCTTGTCTTCCAACAAAATTCTCCGGTATTACAAATATTGAAACAACATGGAAAAATAGGTTAACGGGTTCAGAGAAAGCAAGGATATTTATAACGACGTACAATGCAAGTGAAGAATTGCAAGATATTTTAGTATCTGACATCTTTACTGCTTCTACATCTGGAAGTACAGTTACCTTCACCAACAGTTCACTTCTTAAATTAGATTATAAAGTATATGCACAAGTAACGGTATATAAAGATGATTAGGTTTATATGGAATCTGCAATAACAGAAGGAGAAGTTGCTGTTAAATCACCTATTATTGATACCATAGAGTATAGTGGTGGTACACTCAACATAACTGGACGGTCTGTATATGAACTAAATAGCCAAGAAGACTAGTATGTTGATTTGTAGGTATATTATACAACTGGGGTATATATTGCTGGAGGTTTTCTCTCTGCTACCACTTTAACAGCATCTGGTTATACGTGGGAAGTTAGCATAGCAACTGGATGAGCCGACATCTTCTCTTACTGAGAAGGAAGTAGACATGTTCTTCCCGATAATCGAGAGACTGAAACAGAACGGAATCACGGTTATTTACATTTCCCATAAGCTTGACGAAATCTACCGTCTTTGTGACAACGTCACGATAATGAGAGACGGCAAAGTAACGGGCAACAGTGAAGTTAATAAAATCTCCAGAGATGAGATTATTGAGAAAATGGTCGGACGCTCACTCGATATGGAGTATCCTCCGAGAACGGCTACACTGGGTGATGTTATGCTTGAGGTCAGGAATCTTTGCAGAAGAGACGAGCTTAAAAATATCAGCTTTGAGCTTCACAAGGGTGAGATTCTGGGCATAGCCGGTCTTGTCGGCGCAGGACGTACAGAACTTGCGGAGGCTATCTTCGGAGCAGATCCCGCAGACAGCGGAGATATTTTGATTAACGGAGAAAAAGTCGAAATCAAGTCGACAATCAGCGGTAAAAAGCACTCTATCGGACTTGTTACCGAAGACAGAAAAGAGACCGGACTTGTTCTCCCCATGACAGTATCTCAAAATATAACGGTTACTGACTTAGACCAGGCATGTGACGGAATCCTTCTCAACAAAAAGAAGGAAAAAGATGCGGCAGACAAGTATGTGGAAAGCCTCAAGATAAAAACGCCTTCAATAGAGCAGACGCTTGTTAATCTTTCCGGCGGAAACCAGCAGAAAGTCGCACTTGCAAAGTGGCTTTACACGGATTCGGACATTTTAATACTTGACGAACCCACGAGAGGAATCGATGTCGGTGCTAAGTTTGATATCTACTGTCTCATGAACGAACTTACCGAACGCGGCAAGGCAATCATAATGATTTCATCAGAACTCCCCGAAGTCATCGGCATGGCAGACAGAATTATTGTTATGCACGGCGGAGAGATAAAAGGTGAGCTATCCGGCGAAGACATGACCGCAGAGGCTGTCATGAAACTCGCAATAGACTGATAAGGAGGTGGGTTTAAATGACAGAAACGAAAAAATCATTCAAGAGTCGTCTTACCGACTTTGTTCTTGCAAACGGAATTTTGTTTGCAATCATAATTCTGATAATAATCACAGGTATAATCGAGCCCAACTTCTTAGCATGGTCAAACCTTGTTAATATATTAAGACAGGTTTCCGTCAACGGAATAGTTGCCTGCGGAATGACAGTATGCATAATGTCATCTTGCTATGACCTTTCGGTCGGCTCGATAGTATCGATGACCGGTGTTTTCACGATCATGTGTATAAACAACGGAATGAATGAAATCCTCTGCATACTCATAGGTCTCGGCATAGGCCTTGTTGCCGGCATACTCAACGGTACTTTGATTGCTGTAATAGACGGACGTCCCGGCGAAGCGTTTCTCGTTACATACGGTATGGAAATTGTACTTGCGGCAATAGCGCTTTTCCCGTCAAAAGGACTTTTCATTGCGGGCAGAGTTTATGACGGCGTTTTCAAGTCACTCGGCAGCGGAAATACCCCGATATATATTTTCCTGATAGTTGCGCTGATACTTCACTTCTTCCTCAGCAAAACCCAGTACGGAAGAAAGCTGCGCTACATAGGCAATAATATGGATGCCGCAAAAATGAGCGGTATAAGGGTAAAACTGAACCGTATAAGCTATTTTGCGATTTCCGGTCTTCTTGCAGGACTCGGTGGACTTGTTCTTTGTTCAAGAGTAACATCCGCGAACCCGACGGCAGGTCTCAACTATGAAATGAATGCTATAGCGGCAGTTGTTGTCGGCGGAAACAGTGCATCAGGCGGTTCCGGATCCATTATCCGTACCGTTATCGGCGCAATAGTAATCGGAATTATGGGCAACGCCCTTAACATACTTGGCTTCTCCACAAACTATCAGCTAATAGTTAAAGGCTTCCTGATTATCCTGGCAGTTGCTCTTGATATCATAAGCAAGAACATTAAGCATTGAGGTGAAGAGCGATGAGTAATAACAGTAAAAAATTAGAAGTACGCAATTTCCTGATGGAGAATTTTGTCGCCATCATCCTTTCACTCTTTGTCATATTCATGGTTTTCTATCGCCCGTCATTCAGATCCTGGGGCAACATAGTAACAATCATAAATGACTGCTGTATGTACGGTATAACAGCTCTCGGTATGACAGCCGTTGTTATATGCGGAGAAATCGATCTTTCGGTTTCCTCAATATATGCATGGGCAACGTGCCTTTTCTGCCTGCTGTGCGAGCGTATGTCGATACTCCCGGCAACCATTATAGTGCTCGTGACCGGAGCAATATGGGGCTATATAAACGGATGGCTCGTATCAAGACTTAAAATGCCGGCGTTCGTTGCAACTCTCGGTACAATGTACACAATCAAGGGCCTTGCATACTATATTACGCAGGAAAAACCTATCAACACATCAAACCCTGTACTTGCCGCAGTCGGAAAGATGAACGTAGGCGGACTTACAATAGTTCCTCTCACATTCCTTATAGTGTTTGCTATACTGCACTACATTATGAAATACACAAGCTTCGGCCGTAAAATTTACGCAACCGGCGGAAACTACGAGGTTGCAAAACTTTCCGGTATCAACGTAAAGAAGTATAAGTGCGCGGTGTTCGTAATAGTCGGCATCTGCGCCGCACTTTCCGGAATCATGTACTGCACGAGAGTTTACTCAGGAGCCGCAACCTACGGTGCCGACCTTACAATATGGGCAGTTGCCGCTGTTGTTATCGGTGGAACATCAATGTCCGGAGGAAGCGGAGGAGTGCCCCGCACGATCATAGGAATTTTGCTGATGGCAATCCTTTTCAATGCATTGACACTTCTCGGAGTGGACGGATCGATGCAGAGATTCATCCGCGGCATGGTTATAATTATCGTTATCATGTTTGATACGATAGTCAGAAAGACAAGCACAAACAAAAAATAGTAATTAGTTCCGTAAAATGCGGAAATAATAATAATTTGGAGGAAAGAAAATGAAAAAAATCATTGCACTGGCACTTGCATTAGTTATGGTGTTCGCACTTTGCGCATGCGGCCAGACCGCAGCAACAGCTACCACTGAAGCAGCAGCTCCGGCAGCTGAAGCAGCACCCGCAGCAGAAGGCGCAAAGCGTATCTTCATGACCGCCGCATACTACACTGCACCCTACGGCTCACCGCTTATGGCAGCTATTCAGGCACGTGCAGAAGAGCTCGGATACGAGATAACAATCGTTGACGGCGAAGAGAATGCGGACAAGCAGCTCACTCAGCTCAAGACCGCTGTTGCTGACGGATATGACGGACTTATCTACTGGCCCGGCGATTCCGCATCAACACCCCCTGTTGTTGAATACCTCAACTCCACAGGCATCCCCTGGGTTGACACCAACACTCTCGTTGATGACTCAATAGCTGACCAGGCAACTGTTATTGCTTCAAACGAAGTTCAGATCGGCCGCGAGCTCGGCAAACTCATTGTTAAGTACTACGAAGAGAGCGGAAAAGATGTTCTCAACATTGCTTACATTGAAGGTTCTTCAGGCTCCAGCTACACAATCCACCTCACAGAAGGCATCCATGAGGAAATTGATGCATATGATGGCAAAATCGTTATACTCAACGACCACCAGTATGCAAACTTCGACCCCAGCACCGCTATGACAATCATGGAAGACATGATCACAAAGTACGGTGATTCTATCGACCTCGTTGTTGCACAGGACGGCGGCATGTTCCAGGGCGCATACAATGCAATCGCCAGCGCAGGCAAGCTCGGCCAGTACGGACTTCTCTGCCAGGGACAGGACCTCATAGTAAGAGAGAAGCTCGAGAGCGGTGAACTCTATGCATCTGTTGCACAGGATCCGACACAGGAAGGCACACTGACAATGGAAGTCCTTGACAAAATCATCAATGGCGAAACCGTTGATGCCTGGACATACACTCCGACCGGACCTATCTACGCTGCAGACGTTGACAACTACAGCTGGTTCTAATTAATTACTATGTAGACGGCGGTCACATTATCTGACCGCCGTCGTTTTTACAAGGAGAGTTATCATGGGTAAAATTTGTATCCCGCAGCAGGAATTCGAATACAGAATAAGCAGACTGCGCAGCTATATGTCCGATGAGGGACTGGACGCGCTTTTCGTATACGGTGATGAATACCGCAAGGAAAACTTGCGCTATGTATGCAATTACTGGCCTATATTTGAAAGAGGCGGAATGCTTCTTGCAAAAGAAGGCAACCCAATAGTTTTATGTGCTCCGGAAGGAGAAAATGTCGCAAAGGAAATGAGCGTATGGAGTGATGTAAGGCTTCTTCCGGATTTCCTGTGCGTAACAGTTGCAGATGAAATTGATTATCCGCTGGCAAGTTATACCAGCTTTAAAAAGCTGGGCGAGGAACTTCGTTCCAAGTCACAGCTCAATAGATTGGGCGTAGTCGGAGTTGATGCAATGAGCGTCAATCTCTACCGAGCCATAGAGTCGGGGTTCGGATGTGAAATAGTTGATGCAAACGATATTCTTTTCGAAATCCGCAAAACCAAGAGCGAAAATGAAGTTGCCTGTTTGAGAGAGGCTGCAAGAATTGCCGATGAAGGCATGAAGGCAATTATGCAGTCGGATATCATAGGCATGACCGAGGTTGCCGCTTGCGGCATTGCCGAGGCCAAGGCAAGAGAAGAGGGCGCTGAGCATATTATATTCAGCGTGTTCGGTTCAGGTGACAGGACAAATACGATAGTCGGAAGACCGACAAGGAAGATAATCGAAGACGGTGACATGATAATGCTGGCGCTTGCGGTACAGTACGAAGGATATGTCGCAACATGCGAAGCACCCTTTGCGGTCGGAAATTACAGCGCCGATACCAAGAGGGTTATCGATGTGCTCATTCATGCAAAAGCGGCAGGCATGCCTTATCTTAAGGCGGGCGAGCCTATGAAGAACTTTGTCAATGCCGTACGCAACTACTTCAAAGAGGTCGGGCTTTCAGAGTATGACGTTTATCCCCCGCTTCACGGTATAGGATGTGCCGAGGCCGAAAGCCCATATCCCGATAGCGATACGGAGGCCGTATTCAAAGCGGGTATGACAGTCAATACCGACATAAGCCTGTTCGGACTTCCCGGCGGGTCAAACCGCATAGAAGAAGGATTCGTTGTAACTGAAGACGGAGCAGAGAGCTTGTCTCCGTACGTAAAAAGTTATTGCGAAAAATGGATTGAAGAAAACGGCTGAAAGGAAATCCGGAAATGAAAATAGAAAACAAGGAATTTATCCAAAGAGTTAAAAATACCCAGGCAGCCATGGAAAGTGCCGGGCTGGATATTCTCCTGACTTACGGAAATGTAGCAGAGCCGCAGTACGTTAGATACTACTCAAATTACTGGCCTTCATTTGAATCAGCTATGGTTATGATCCCGAGAGAAGGGGACGCAATTCTTCTTATAGGGCCCGAATCGGAAACTCTTGCAAGATACTGGTCTGAGATTCCCAGAATCGAGAGAATAAAGGTACTCAGAGAATCCTCCGAGCCGGAATATCCCGGAGAAAAGCTCAATACCTTATATAACCTTTTTGCAGAAGTGCTGAACGAGAACTCCCTGAGGAAAATCGGCATATGCGGATATCCTCTTATGTATGCACCTGTCTATGAAGGCATACGCCAGGCAGCTGCAGCATTCGGCTGCGAGGTTGTCAGAAGCGAGGATATAGTCATCAGACAGAAGATGATAAAGACACCGAGCGAGATTGAAATCATGAGGCAGGCAGCACTGATGAGCGAAGCTGCCGTTGTAAAGGCTATAGAGAACGTTCACTCGGGAATGACGGAAACCCAGCTTGTCGGCATAGCCGAGGCCGAGATACGTGCACTCGGCGCTGAAGGAGAGGCATATCCGATGTGGGTACTCTCCGGTGAAAACACAACTCATGCCATAGGAAGACCGGATCCGACCAGAGTCATTCAGAAAAATGATGTCATACAGCTTCAGTTCGGCGCACGCCTTTCAGGGTATGCATCAAGTGTAGGAAGACCGGTTATAATCGGAAAAGTCAGTGATGATGCCAAGGAAATAATAGAGATAGGACTGGAAGCACATCTTAAGACATTCGACTGGCTTAAAGCAGGCATACCGGCAAAGGAAGTGGACGCAAACTACAGAGCTTTCCTCAAGAGCAAAGGAGCCGAAGGCTGCAACCTCTACGGGCCGTGTCACGGGACCGGTCTTATGGAAGGAGAACACCCCTGGATAGAGGCAAATTCCGATTATGATCTTGTACCAGGACTTACATATATGGTCGACACATTCCTAAAGCGCAACGGCGTCGGACTCAGATGGGAAGACCAGGCCGCAATTACCGAATCGGGCGTGGATGTATTTACAAACAAGTATCTTGAGCTGATACAACTGGATGTATAATCCGGTACGGGAACAACAGCGAATAAAAATAAACACAAAAAAACGGGCTTTTTGGTGCAAACCGGAGCCCGATTTTGTTTTTTTAAGAAAAAATTTGTAGTTTTACTACTTTTTTATCGAAAAAATATTGTAATTGAATTACACAGATGCTATCATATATCCATCAACTATATTAATAATAGAAGGAGTTTTTAAATGAGCACTGTTATTACTATGCCCCAGAAGGGACTGACCGAAGAATCCGCAGTTATTGCGGAGTGGTACGTAAAGGAAGGCGACGCAGTTGCGGTAGGCGCACCTTTATTTGCAATCGAGACAGGTAAGGCAACATTTGATGTTGAATCGGAAGCCGCAGGCACAGTCCTCGGTATTTTCTGCGCAGAGGGCGATGATGTTCCCATCAAAGCACCCGTATGCGTTATAGGCGAGCCGGGCGAAAGCTTTGAACGCCCCGAAGGCGCGGCAGAACCGGCACCTGCAGCTGAAGCAGCACCGGCAGCAGCACCGGCAGCAGCACCGGCAGCCCCTGCAGCATGTGCAGCAGCACCCGCAGCATGCGAAAATCAGGGATTTGCATCACCCAGAGCAAAGGCAGCGGCAGACAGAGCAGGTCTTGACTGGCATGATGCCGTTCCGACCGGAGCCGAAGGCAGAGTTATGGAAAAAGACATAGCAAATCTCGCAGCCGGCATCACTGCACCGAAGAAGGCAGCAGCTATTGCAGCGGCAGAGGCCAACGTTGCAGAAGAGACAAGAGTTGTCAAAAACAGCGGTATCCGCAAGGTTATTGCTCAGAACATGCACGATTCTCTTGCAAACATGGCACAGCTTTCATTTACCGCATACTTCGACTGCAAGGAACTCTTCGAGTACCGCGCAAAAGTCAAGGCGATGGGCGAGAAGCTCGGCTACCCCAACATTTCCATCAACGATATGATTCTCTTCGCAGTTTCCCGCACAGTTCTCGACTACCCCATTTTCAATGCTCATTTCAGTGATAAAGAAACAACATATTTCAATCATGTACACCTCGGTGTTGCAACAAACACAGACCGCGGACTTATGGTTCCGACACTCAAGTACGCAGATCTTAAGAGCCTGAACGAGATTTCAGCTGAGGCCAAGGAGCTTTCCAAGGCATGCCGTGAAAATACAATCACTCCCGATCAGCTCACAGGCGGCACAATCACAATTACAAATATCGGCAACAACGGTATTTCAACATTTACTCCGGTTATCAATCCTCCCCAGACCGCAATCATCGGCGTATGCAGCCCCGAGTGGAGAGTACGTCCCGACGAAAACGGCGAGATGGAAATGTACCGCGCAATGGGTATATCCCTTACAATAGACCACAGAGCAGTCGACGGCGCACCCGCAGCTGAGTTCCTTAACAACTTCTGCAAGCGTCTTGAGAATTTCTCACTGCTTCTTGCTAAATAAGAGAGGAAATAAAAATGGCAGATTTTGATGTAATAGTACTGGGCGCAGGCCCCGGCGGATATCTCGCAGCAGAAAGAGCAGGCCAGGCAGGCCTCAAGACTCTTTTGATTGAAAAACAGCACATCGGCGGAACATGCCTTAACGAAGGCTGCATTCCTACCAAAACATTACTCAGAAGCGCAAAGCTTTATCACGGATTTCTCAATGCTGAGCCCTACGCAGTAAAATGCGGTAAGGCCACACTTGACCAGAAGAAGGTTGTTGAGCGCAAAAGAAAGGTTACAGCAAACCTTGTAGCCGGTGTCAAGGGCGGACTTAAAGCTGCCAAAGTTAAGACAATCGAAGCTGAGGGCACAGTTGAAGGAAGAGACGCAGACGGCATAATCGTAAAAGCAAACGGAGAGACTTATCACTGCAAGAATCTTGTAGTCGCAACAGGCTCACGTCCCATAGTCCCCGGTATCGAAGGCCTTGATGAAGCACTTAAATCAGGCTTTACGGTAACAAGCACAGAGCTCCTCGAACTCGAGCAGATTCCCGAGACTCTTGTTGTAATCGGCGGCGGTGTTATAGGCCTTGAAATGGCAACATACTACGCAATGGGAGGATCCAAGATCGTTGTCGTAGAAGCAGCCGATAAGGTAGCAGGCACACTTGACAAGGATGCAACAGACGTAATCGTCAAGGCATGCGAAGACCTCGGCATGGAGATAAAAGTAAACACCAAGGCAGTCAAGTTCGGCAAGGATTCCGTAACCGTTGAAAAAGACGGAAAGCAGGAAGAGATTAAGTGCGACAAGGCACTTCTTTGCATCGGAAGAAGAGCAAATGTTGACGGCTTCGGCCTTACGGAGAACCTCCACGTTCCCGTAGAAAACGGAGCAATCAAGGTTGACGAGTTCTGCCAGAGCGGCATCCCCGGCGTATACGCAATAGGCGACTGCAACGGCACATCCATGCAGGCACATGTTGCATACCGTCAGGCTGAAGTTGCAATCAACCATATATTAGGAAAGTTCGATCCCATGCGCTGGGCATGCGTACCCGGTCTTGTCCACACAGATCCGGAAGCTGCATTTGCAGGCATGACTCTCGACGAGGCAAAGGCAGCCGGTATCGACGCCGTGGCTTCCAAGATCAGCATGAACTACTCCGGACTTTACATGGCAGAGAACGAAAACGGCACAGGCATCATTAAGCTCGTATTTGACAAGAAAAAGAAGACCATGATCGGCGCAACGATAGTCGGCGGCCCCGCATCGGAGCTTATAACAATCTGCGGCATCATGATAGACAACGAACTTCCCGTTGAAACAATGAAGCGCTACGTGTTCCCGCATCCGACAAACGGTGAAGCAATAAGAGAAGCAATATTTGCAGCTAAGCTTTAAGGAGAAATATTATGTCAAAAGAACAGATGTACATTCCCGAGGAAATATTCGGCGAAGGCGATATTAAATTTGAAGATATTCCGGTATTCCGTTACAAAAAGACCGTAAAGGAAGAGTTCGATTCCAAGAAATTCACAAAAGAAGAGCTTCTTACAATCTACCGCGACATGAAATATGTCAGAGAGTTTGAAAACATGCTCCTCTCCGTACGTACAACAAAGACCTTCAAGGGCATTGAGTACATGTACACAGGTCCTGCACACCTTTATATAGGTGAAGAGGCAGCCGCTGTCGGCGAGGCATTCCGCCTCCAGCCGGAAGACTTTGTTTTCGGTACACACAGAAGCCACGGCGAAGTCATCGCAAAGGGCCTTTCAGCAATCGAAAAGCTCTCTGACGAGCAGCTTGAAAAAATCATGGCCGAGATAGAAGACGGCAAAATCGCTGAGATAGTCAAAGCTCATACAGATGAAAAGGACACAAAAAAGCTCGCAGTCAAGTTCCTCTTCTACGGACTTATGGCGGAACTTTTCGGACGTGAGACAGGCTTTTCCAAGGGCCTCGGCAACTCAATGCACCTCTTCGTGCTTCCCTTCGGCATCTACCCGAACAACGCTATAGTCGGCGGCTCCGGCCCCATCGCAGCCGGCGCAGCACTTTATAAGAAAGTCAACAAGAAGCCCGGCGTTATCGTTGCAAACCTCGGTGACGGTTCCATCGGATGCGGCCCCGTATACGAGTCAATGAACTTCAGTGCAATGGATCAGTACAAGACCCTTTGGGAAGATGAGTTCAAGGGCAACCTCCCCATTATCTACAACATAATGGACAACGGCTACGGCATGGGCGGACGTACAAACGGCGAGACCATGGCATACCACAATGTTGCAAGACTCGGCGCAGGCGTTGCAGTCAACCAGATGCACGCAGAGAGAATCAACGCAATGAATCCCCTTGCTGTTATCGATGCATATGACCGCAAGCTTCCTCTTGCCAAGTCAGGTGAAGGCCCCATCTTAATGGACCTCGTAACCTACCGTTTCTCCGGCCACTCTCCTTCAGACCAGAACGCATACCGTTCAAGAGAAGAAATCGAAATGTGGCAGAAAATCGACGCAATCCCCACATTCAAAAATGAAATACTCAATGCCGGCATAGCAAGCGAAAAAGAATTCGAAGAGATCGAAAAAGAAGTTGACGACAACATTCTTGAGCAGTTCAAGCTCGCAATCGATCTTGATATATCCCCGCGCATGGACTTCGAAAAAGAGCCGGACGCAATCTCCAAGTACATCTTCTCAAATCAGAGAGTTGCCAAGATGGAAGACCGTGAGCCCGACGTTCTCGGACCCAAGGAAGAAAACCCCCGCTGGCAGAAAATTCAGAAGAAGGCACACTTTGCATTCAAAGAAGACGGCAAGCCCGTATCCGCAGCAACCGTATATGCATACAGAGATGCTATATTCGAGCCTATCATAGACAAGTACTACGAAGACCCGACACTCGTCTCCTACGGCGAAGACGTAAGAGAATGGGGCGGCGCATTCGGCGTATACACAGACCTCTACAAATCGATTCCGTTCCACAGACTTTTCAACAGCCCCATTTCCGAGGCAACAATAGTCTCCTCCGGTGTCGGATACGCAATGCTCGGAGGCCGTGCAATAGTTGAACTTATGTACGCAGACTTCATGGGAAGAGCGGGAGACGAAATATTCAACCAGCTCGCAAAATGGCAGGCAATGACCGCAGGCCAGATCAAAATGCCCGTAGTGCTCAGAATTTCCGTCGGTGCCCTTTACGGTGCACAGCACTCTCAGGACTGGACATCACTTGCAGCACATGTTCCCGGACTTAAGGTTGTATTCCCCGCAACTCCTTACGATGCAAAGGGTCTTATGACAGCAGCTCTCAACGGCACAGACCCTGTTCTCTTCTTCGAAAGCCAGAGACTTTACGGCAAGGGCGAAGAGTTCCACGAAGTACCTGCCGAGCCGTACGAGATAGAAATCGGCGAGCCGGATATCAAGCGTGCAGGCTCCGACATCACTATACTCACAGTCGGTGCAACCCTTTACAGCGCAATGGCAGCAGCAAAAGAACTTCAGGAGAAGTACAATGTTTCCGCTGAAGTTATCGACGCAAGAAGCCTTGTTCCGTTCAACTACGACAAGGTTGTCGAGTCAGTCAAGAAGACCGGTAAGATAGTACTTGCATCCGATGCCTGCGCAAGAGGATCACACCTCAATGATGTTGCAAGAACAATCACAGAGCTTTGCTTCAACTACCTCGATGCACCTCCCGTACTTATCGGTGCCCAGAACTGGATTACACCTTGTGCCGAAATCGAGAAGGAATTCTTCCCGCAGGCACAGTGGATTATTGACGCAATCGATCAGAAGATTATGCCTCTCGGAGTAGAAAAGCCCGCACATAACTTCACAGCCGTCAGCCAGATCCAGCGCGAGAAGGCCGGCGTATAATGTCGACAGAAGATTCCGCAATACTTTTTAAAATCCGAAGCCTCATTCCCGGACTGAGCAAGTCCGAGGCACTGGTTGCAGATTTTGTGTGCACTCATCCGGAAGAGGTTTTAAACCTCTCCGTGAGCGCACTTGCAGACAACTGCGGTGTATCGGAACCTACAATAATAAGAGCCTGCAGAAACCTGGGATACTCAGGTTATCAGGCTCTTAAAATAGCGCTTATACAAAGTATGAGTGCACCAATAAATTATTCGGGCGAAGAAGTCGAGGAAGAAGATGACATGGCTACGGCTGTGGGTAAGGTCTTCGCCGCGGCTTTGGATGCTCTTAACCTGACGAGGGAAAATCTTGACATAGAGGATATGAAAGCGGCAGCGGACATTCTTCTTAACGCAAGGCGCATATTTATATTCGGCGTGGGCGGCTCGGCGGCGGTTGCAGCCGACGTACAGCACAAGTTCATGAGACTCGGGCTTGACGCAACAGCTTATTCGGATATGAACGTGCAGGCTATAGGCGCCGCATTTGCAAGATCGGATGATGTAATTTTTGCCATAAGCCACTCAGGCTCAAGCAAAGCGGTTGTAGACAATGCAAAGCTTGCAAAATCAAACGGGGCAAAGGTTATATCCGTGTCAAGCACAGGAAAATCTCCTCTTACGGAACTTGCGGATATTTCCCTTTTCACAACGGCTAACGAGACAAGATACAGGATAGTGGCCATATCTTCTCGTGTTGCCGAACTTACAATAATAGACTCACTTTATTCCTACATGACTTTTCGCACGGACCATGCGGATAATATGAAAATAGAAAAAGCGATAGAGGATCAGATGTACTGATGACAGATATACAAAAACTGGTTGAATTTTCAAGAAGGTACGGCTCAAATCCCGACTGTGTGTGTACAGGGTCGGGGAATACGTCACTTAAGGAAAACGGCGTGATGTACATCAAGGCATCCGGATATGAGCTTGGCAAAATGACCGAGGAAGACCTTGTGAAGGTTGACTTAAACAAGCTCATTCCCGTGATGGAAAAAGATTACGGCGACAATGTCAAAATAAGGGAAAAAACCTTTATAGATAACTGCAATGAGGCAAAGTTTCCCGGACAAGAAGACAGAAAGCCGAGCATAGAAGTCATTCTCCATTCTTTTTTTCCGCAGAAATATGTGCTGCATCTGCACCCGACACTTATAAACGGGCTTACATGCGGACGTGACGGGAAAAAAGTCGCGGCGGAACTCTTCCCGGACGCTTTATGGACACCGCTTTTGATGCCCGGATATGAAGTTGCCGCATTTCTTTACGGCAAGATAGACGCAAACGTCAACACAGTATTTCTTCAAAACCACGGGGTGTTTTTTGCGGCCGATACAGTTGAGGAACTTGACGCACTTTTTGAAGACATGCAGGAAAAACTCAGAGCAAGGATAGGCGCCGAGATACCCGAGGAGCTCGATGAAATAGATCTTTCAAACCCGTTTACTCCGGCACATATATGCTACTGCGGAATGGGACCCGAACTTCCCGATACGGAAGATGCCAGAATCCATTACCGTGAAGGGCAGAAAATCCAGTGGTACACACAATTTTTCGGAGGACAAAATCCTCTGGACAAAGAATTTATTGAACGATTTTTGATGTAGGTATATTATTTATACACAGCGTTAAATACAAAATATAAAAGGGGAATTTACGATGACATTCGAAGAAGCCAAAATATACGCAAAAGAGAACGTAAATAACCGCCCTTCCTATGAAGGCAGACTTTCAGGCAAGATAGCGGTTGTAACAGGCGGTGCCCAGGGATTCGGCTTTGGTATCGCAAAAGCGCTTGTTAAAGAGGGCGCACAGGTAGTTATAGCAAACAGAAGAGAATCACAGGGTGAGGCGGCCTGCAAAGAACTCGGTCCGCACAGCGCATACGCACAAGGTGACGTATCCGATCCCGAATCCTGCAAGAATCTCATGGCAAGAGCCGTTGAACTTTTCGGCGGTATAGATATATTTGTGGCAAATGCCGGCATTTTAAAGGCAGGCGCACTTCCCGATATGACTCCGGAAGATTTCGAGGCTGTCACAAAGGTTGACTACAACGGATATTTCTACTGCGCAAAATATGCAAGCGAAATAATGAAAGCACAGTATGAAGGCAACAACGAGAAGTGGTTTGATATTATTCAGATCAACTCAAAATCCGGACTTGTTGGTTCAAAGGCAAACTTTGCATATGCAGGGGCAAAATTCGGAGGAATAGGCCTTACGCAGTCCTTCGCACTCGAACTCGTTCCCTGGAACATTAAAGTCAACTCCATCTGCCCGGGCAACTTCTATGACGGACCGCTGTGGTCTGACCCCGAGAAGGGACTTTTCGTTCAGTATCTCAACGCAGGCAAAGTCCCCGGTGCAAAAACTGTTGAGGACGTAAAGGACTATTACCTTGCAAAGAGCCCGATTCACAGAGGCTGCACACCGGAAGATGTTTCCAAGGCACTTTTCTACTGCGTAGAGCAGACATTCGAAACCGGTCAGGCAATCCCCGTAACCGGCGGACAGACAATGCTTAACTGATAAGCCGCAAGGAGCAGATATGGACAGAGATATAGAATTTTTAAACGCAGCAACCGCGAAAGAGCGTATAGAAAACTTAAAGACACTTCTTGCACAGGAAAAAGAGAAGCCTGAAGCTCTTCCGCAGTATGCAAACAATCACATCCATACGACATTCTCGTTTTCTCCCTATTCACCGACGGCAGCCGTTTGGGCGGCAAGAAGAGCAGGCCTTTTGACGGCCGGAATTATGGACCACGACTCCATAAGCGGTGCAGCGGAATTCCGTGAGGCGGCAAAACTTGCGGGCATCGGCTCAACCTGCGGAATTGAGATGAGAATAGATTACCATTCATCACCGTTTGCCGACAAAAAGATCAACAACCCCGACCAGACCGGCGTTGTTTACATGACTTTCCACAGCATAAAGGCCCGCTATTTCGACCAGGTAAAAGACTTTCTCAAGCCTCATGTCGAGCTTCGTGTAGAGCGTGACAGGAAAGAGCTTGAAAATATAAACCGCGAAACGGGATTAAATCTTGATTTTGACAGAGATGTAATCCCTATTTCCGAGTACGAAAACGGCGGAAGCATTACGGAAAGACATCTTTTCTATGCCGCTGCCAAGGCAAAGCTTCCGGATGCAAGCGAAGCTGAGCAGTATAAACTTCTCGGACAGTATAAATCCGGACTTGTAAAAGATATATTCATCCCCGCAAAAGAAGAGCTCATCACTTTGGATGAAGCGGTGGACTTTGCAAAGCAGATAGACGCAATACTCTGCTACGCATACCTCGGTGATGTCGGAGCATCCCCCACGGGAGACAAAGCCGCATGCAAGTATGAAGATGATTATCTCGACGAGCTCATGGCATATCTCGACAGCGCGGGTGTAAAGGCTGTAACATACATGCCTTCAAGAAATACTGCCGAGCAGCTTGACCGCCTTATGGCGCTTTGCGACAAATACGGCATGAAACAGATTTCAGGCGAGGACATTAACCAGCCGAGCCAGAGCTTTATATGCAAAGAACTTGCAGATCCCAAATTTGCACACCTTGTTGACGCAGCATGGGATTTAGTAAAAAGAGAGGAGAACGGTTAATAAATGAAAACCAGAGCATGCCGCCTTTACGGCGTAGAAGACCTCCGCGTTGAGGAGTTCGAACTTCCCGAGATTAAGGATGATGAAATCCTTGCAAAAGTAGTTTCAGACAGCCTCTGCCAGTCCAGCTACAAAGCTGCAAAGCAGGGCAAAAACCATAAAAGAGTTCCTGAAAACGTTGCAGAGAATCCTGTTATTATAGGACATGAATTCTGCGGTGAAATAGTTGAAGTCGGCGAAAAGTGGAAAGACCAGTTCAAACCCGGTGACAAGTATATCATTCAGCCGGCAATAGGATACAAAGGAAGCCTTGACTCTCCCGGATATTCATATCAGTACATCGGCGGTGACGCGACATATGTTGTCATCCCTCAGGAAGTAATGCTGATGAACTGCCTTATTCCGTTTTCCGGTGAAGGCTATTTCTCAGGTTCAATGACAGAGCCTTATTCCTGCGTAATAGGCACATTCCATGCAATGTACCATACCAAGTACGGCAGCTATGTACACAATATGGGCATAGTAGAAGGCGGAAATATGGTTATGCTGGCAGGCAACGGCTCCATGGGACAGGCTGCAATAGATTATATTATCCACTGCGACAGACGCCCGGGACTCCTTGTCGTTACAGGAAGACGCCAGGAACAGCTTGACAGACTCGCTGAGCTTTTAACAGTTGAAGATGCGGCAAACAACGGCGTTAAGCTTGTTTACTTCAACACATCCTGTGAAGACCCCAAAGGCGACCTTCTTGCGCTTACAAACGGCGAAGGATACAATGATGTTTTAGTGTTCACACCGGTTGCGGAGATGGTTCAGCTTGGCGATGAACTTCTTGCAAATGACGGATGCCTCAACTTCTTCTCAGGCCCGTCAGATAAGGAATTCAAGGCAGAACTTAACTTCTATAATGTCCATTACGCATCGACACATATCGTCGGAACATCCGGCGGAAACACGGACGATATGAAAGAAGCAGCAGAGATGATGAAAGAGGGAAGGCTCACTCCTTCCATCCTGGTATCACATGTCGGCGGACTTAATGCGGTTCCCGAAGCAACCCTTCATCTTCCTGAAATCCGCGGCGGAAAGAAACTCATCTACACCGGAGTAGATATGCCGCTTACCGCAATTGCCGATTTCGGAAAGCTCGGAGAAAGTGATCCGTTCTATGCAAAGCTTGATGAGCTGTGCAAGAAAAACGGAGGCCTCTGGAGCGCGGAAGCCGAGCAGTATCTCCTTGAGACAAAATCTGTATAAAGTGAAAAACAAGACCGCTTCAGGTGTAAGCCTGAGGCGGCCTTTCGAGCAAAATATATGAGTAATTTTTTTAACAGACAAAAAGAAAATACAGACAAAAAATATGAGCCGAATTATCTGCTCCGTCTTGTAGCCGGAGGATATCTCCTTTATCTTGTGTATGACATATTCAAAGGCGGTTCGTTGCTTGAGTATAGCGGCGGAAAGCTCGCACTGATGATTGCATTTATTGCCATTTTTATAGCATGCGGAATCCTCTTTATAATCCAGGGAGTAAAGGGACTCATGAAAAATAGCGGTATGCTTTACGGGCAGGAACGGTCTTCACCGGAAGATTCGGATGAAGATGAATATGATGATGTAATAGATGATGTAATAGAAGACGAAGAAGAATGCTCTCAGGAAGAAGAGCAGGATAATGTAGAATGATAAATACCGGTGCAAACTGCACCGGTATAATAATTAAGCAGGTTTATTTTTTGAGAGCTTTTATAAGCTGGTCTTGAACGGGCACACGGTCTTTGCGCTTGACGTTTTCATCAAAGTAGGTGAGAAATTCCTGCTTCTGCTCATCAGTGAGGGATGAGGCAAAAGGAATGGCAAGACCCTGAATGGCGGTAAGCATCAGCTTAATTGTTTTGTGGCAGTCATAGGTTTTATCGGCATTAACAAGAAGCTTTACAACTTCGTAGCTGTCATAAGTGCCCTCTTTCAGCGCACTTTCAAGCTTTGAGTAAAATTTTCTGTGACAGGGGTCATCCCCGGCACCGCCTTTTAAGCCGAATATTCCCGCAAGCGGCTTGGATTCTTTTATAACAAGACTTGCCTCATCAATATATTCGAGTATAATGTTTTCAATGTTTTTAATATCGTCCATGTGTTTATTTTATATTTAAACCGGACAGATGTCAATCACGGCAAAAATTATTTCAACGGAGACAGATATATATGACAGCAGAAGATGTAAAAAACATATCTTTAAATGAACTTCTTGCAATGGGGGATTTCGAGTGCAGCTGCGGCAAAACGCACTCACCCGGCGTATCCAAAGTTATAATTGAAAAAGGAGCTGTAAACGCACTTCCTTCGATGCTTGAAGAGCTTGGAGTAAAAAAACCGTTCATTCTCTCGGGACATGACACGTTTGAAGCGGCCGGGGAAAAAGTTGAAGGAGTACTTGAAAGCGCGGGATACGTAAGCTCAAAATACGTATTTCCTGTTTCTCCCGTGAGGCCGACTGAGGCGACGGTCGGAGCGGCTCTTATGCACTTTGACTATTCATGCGATGCAATTATAGGAATTGGTTCGGGGGTAATAAACGACACGGCCAAGATGATTGCGAAGGCTACGAATTTTCCGTATATAATCGTGGCAACGGCACCTTCAATGGACGGATTCGTTTCAGCAACATCATCCATGGACAGAGACGGACTTAAGGTTTCAATCCCGTCGAAAGCTGCGTGGGGAGTAATAGGAGACCTTGACATACTTTGTGAGGCGCCGATGCACCTGCTTATATCCGGGGTCGGTGACATGCTTGCTAAAATCACAAGCTTACGTGAATGGAAGATTGCGAATATAATAGTGGACGAGTATTACTGCGACATCGTTGCGGCTATGGTTGAAAAGGCCGTTGACAAGGTGATGAGTGAGACGGAAGGCCTTTTAAGAAGAGAGAGCGAATCCGTCAAATCTGTAATGGAAGGACTCACTATTGCCGGTATCGCAATGAACTATGCAGGAGTATCGCGCCCGGCATCCGGCACAGAGCACTATTTCTCGCATATTTGGGATATGAGATCACTTGCATTTCCTGATGCAAAGTTTGAAACCCACGGAGTGCAGGCCGGAATCGGGACACTTTACACGCTTATGGCGTATGAAGAGCTGCTGAGTGAGAATGTTGAACCAGACCGCGAAAAAGCACTTTC
>R06__coassemble_287_pt1 | contig 19218 bp, 22 predicted proteins | sample R06__metabat2_high_PE_027 | metagenome-assembled genome bin R06
TTTATTTGAGTCTTGATGTAACTTCTATCGTCAGATCGCTCATCGGGTATGCAGAACACGGATGGAAGTATCCGTAGTCTTTATCTGATGCGCGTACTCCGTCCGACTGAGGTCTCTGCCAGACTTCTCCGGAAATAAGAAGGCTTCTGCACCAGCCGCAAGCACCGCTTCTGCAGTGTGTATCGGGTGCGAGTCCCGCCTTTTCAAGCGAAACTACAACCGTGTCCGTTGCTTTTGCGTCTATAACTTTTTCATCTATGCCGTATCTTACGGTAATCTTGAATGTCTCCTTTTCATGTCCTTTCGGATAAAGAGGAGATTTTGTTATATCCTGCGTCTCGCCGTACTCTTCGAAGCGGATATACTTTTCTCTGACACCCATCTTTTTAAACTCGCCCTCGAGAAAATCATACATGGCCTGTGGTCCGCTCACGTAATATGAAACATTATCCCAGTCCGGCACGAGTTTTTTGATGATATCGGATGAAATAAAGCCCTTTTCACCGCTCCAGTTCTCACCCGGCTCAGATAAAATGTTGAATACTTCAACCGATCCGTTAGAAGCCTTTGCGATTTCATTGAGCTCATCGAAGAAAATTATATCGTCTTCGTTTCTTGAACCGTAGAGTATCGTGAATTTTTCGGGGCGGCGGGATGTCGGCATGTCAAGTGCTATTGACCTGAATGCTGTGATGCCGGAGCCTCCGGCTATACCTACAACATGTTTAGTGTCCCGGAGTGCATTGTAATATCCGTCACCGAAGGCGCCGTCGAATATTACTTCCGTACCGACTTTCCAGTTATCCCATACCCAGGAAGAAACATAACCGTCCGGCATTTTTCTCAACGTAATCTGAAGAAGGCCTTCGTCGGTTGACTTGGGTGCCGATGAAACGGAGAACGGTCTTGTAACCCAGTTTCCGTCTATTTTGAATTTCACGCTGATATGCTGTCCTGCGTTGAAGTACGGCATATTGTATCCGTCCTGCACCTTAAGCGTAAAGGTCTTTGACGAAGGTGTCTCGTCTTTTACTTCGGCTATATTTGCCTTAACCTTTGCGGCATGAATCTCGCGGCCTATCTCGGCTGCGCGGTCTGTTGTGTCTATGTTGGGGTCAGCGGCATCTATCCATGCCTGGCGTGCCTTCATAAGACCGAACCAGCCCATGAGATCTTTAAAATAGCTTTTTACCGTAACTTTTGCTTTTTTAGCCATTGTTGTCCCCTCCAAGTTTTGCAAGTACTACCTGTGCTACCTGATAGCCGTTTGTCATAACGGAAGAGTAGCCGTGTGCGCGGAATCCGGCGCTTCCGACAAAGTCGAGTCCCGGTATGTAGCGCTCTTTTTCCTGGGCAAGTGTTCTGGGAACGGCTCCGTCTATCGCAGAACATGCGTAACCGTAGATATTGCCGCGGAATGCTTCCGTATATCTTGTAAAGGTTACAGGCGTGCTTACGGAGATTTCCTCGATGTGATCACGGATTTTTATCCCTGTGCCTTCTTCAAAATTCTTTATAAGATTGTCGGCAAACTGCTCTTTTTTCTCTTCGTAGTTATACTTTGAAAGATCTGAGGTGTTAATTGCTTCGGGTGAATACATTGCCGTGAGATTCATCTGGCAGCGTCCTTCTCCGGAGAATCCCGGAATAGCCACATCCGGAATCGTTGCACTGACTCTGTGGTTCATCTGCCATTTGTTTGTCGCGTCGTAGATTTCCTCGGTATCCATGTTGTGGCCTATAAAGTATTCATAGCTTTCTATTCCGAGTTCTTCAGCCGTCGCATCAAGTCCGAGATATACAACCAGCGGAGATGCAAGCATCTTCCTTGCTCCGGCAAGCTTATATGCCTCTTCGGGGACCTGCGAATTGTCCATCATGTCAACAATGGCTTTTGTCGGGTTCCCGTTGGAAATTACGAAATCTGCACGGATTTCGTCTCCGTCCTCTGTCTTTACTCCTACGCAGCGTCCGTTTTCAAGGACATACTCTACAACCTTTACGTTTGTCTCGACCTGTCCGCCGTTTTTGCGGAACGCCTTCTCAAGTGCATTGGCTATTTCGTGGGAAGTCTTGGTCGGAATATGTGCGCCGTCGCGGAGATACAGATAAATCATCTGTGCCCATACAGTAAAGCTCGCCTCACTCAAATGGCGGCTTATATATCCGTAATATGCATTCAAAACCTGGCTTGTCTTGGGTCCGAACTTGAATGACTTGTTGACCTCGCTTGTCTCGTATGCCGCCGTGCGTAAAAATGACGAATATTTTGTCGCCATAATCTTCGGTTCCGGGCCTGCCTTGCCGCATGAGCCTATGTACTCGAGCGCTTCATTGATTTCTTCGAAAAGCTTGAAGTAATTGCGTACCTTTTTGCCGTTGCCTTTTTCAAGTTTCTCGATTGCTTCGATGCAGTTTTCGATTCCGAAAGGCATTGTAAAGTCTATACCGTAATCGGAAAGAATTACACGGTAGGCATCGGGAACCTTTATCCAGTCCATTTCGACTCCTATGTCGTCGAACATTGCTCTTGTTGCACCGTAGCCCGCTCCGTCTTTACCGTCGCCGAATTCGCAAGCCTCATGAAGGCTTACCTCGAACTCGTATTTGCCGCGGACAAAGCTTGTAGCATATCCGCCGGTCAGATTGTGCTTTTCAAGCAAAAGCACTTTTTTCCCTTCCTTTGCCAGCTTGGCGGCTGCTGTCATACCGCCCATGCCGGCGCCCACGACAATTACGTCATAGTGCGGAAGAAATCTTTTTGTTTCTGCCATTAGTGTCCCTCCGTGAATAATATTGTTTCGCAATAAAATTATACATTAATTTCCTGTCAAAAAAAAGAGGACGGAAATTTCCGTCCTCTGAATTTTAAGCAATATGAATTACTTGAGTTCAACCTTTGCGCCGGCTGCTTCGAGCTGTGCTTTGAGAGCTTCAGCATCTTCCTTGGAAACGCCTTCCTTGATTTTTGCAGGAATGCCTTCGACTGTTGCCTTTGCTTCTGCAAGGCCGAGACCTGTGATGGCGCGGACTTCCTTAATAACAGCGATCTTGTTTGCGCCGAAGTCGGTCATAACAACATCAAACTCTGTCTTCTCTTCAACTTCTGCTACTGCTGTGCCTGCTGCAGGTGCTGCAACTGCTGCTGCGGAAACACCGAATGTATCTTCAAGTGCATGTACGAGCTCTGCAAGCTCAAGAACGGTAAGGGATTTGATCTCTTCGATCATGGTTTCAACTTTATTAGCCATTTTTATTTTCTCCTTTTAAAATTATTCTGCATCAGCTGCTTAAGCTTCTGCGGGTGCTGCTTCCTCTGCGGGAGCTTCTTCTTTTGCTGCGGGGATTTCTCCTCCCTGCTGCTTAAGGATCTGGCCGAGACATACTGCAAGGCCTGTGATGGGTGCGATCATGGTTCCGAGAACCTTTGCATAAAGAGCGTCCTTGCTGGGAAGTGCGGCCATCTCCTGAATCTCGTCTGCTGAAAGGATTTTTCCGTCCATAACAGCAGCCTTGATGTTGAAGCATTCGCCGAGCTTCTTGCTGTAGTCGTTCAGAATGCGGAAAGGTGCGATGGGATCATTCTCAGCGGTTGCAAGAGATGTGGTTCCTTCGAGCACGGAGTCAAGCTCTGAAAGTTCGAGCTGATCGAGTGCGCGCTTTGCCAGTGTGTTCTTGATAACTGTGTAGTTTACTTCATTCTTGCGCATTTCGGTGCGAAGTGCGGTATCTGTCTCAACATTGATTCCTTTGTAATCAACAAATACTCCTGCGGATGCACCTTTTAAACGCTCGACGAGTTCGGCTACGACAGCCTGTTTCTCGCTAAGAACAGTTGCATTAGGCATATGTTTTACCTCCTATTAGATTCGCGCCCAAAAAGAAAAACCTTTATGTCGCATCAAGACACAAAGGCACTAAAATCATGTGTAGATCAAGTGTTCCTCGGCGGGATTTACACCTTAAAGGCTACCTGCTGTCTTCAGAGCGCTCGATTAATATATAATAAGTAGGGACGCTTGTCAAGAGATTTTTCTGATTATTCTCGGCAAAACAAGTGCCAGCACCAGCGGCTGGATAATCAGCATCACAGCCAGCTGTATACTTCTTGTTGCAAGGAGCGCCGTATACGATGCTCCGCTTAAGCGTGCAATGAGAGCTGTGTTCATTATATATGATACGGCGGTCACATTTACTGCCGCTGCAATTACAGCCTTTTTGACCGAAAATTTCCTGTACAGGAAAAGTCCGAAGATAAGTCCGGTAAGTGCGGCGGTTACCGTAAACGGGAAGTAATATGCCCCGGTCGGAAATATAACCGAGCCGAGAATATCTCCGATTGCTGCAGCCATGGCGCCCCACAAGGGTCCGTACAATGTACTGCAGAGTGCAACGGCAAGAAATCCGAGACCTATTTTCATGACTGCGGTATTTATGGCAAGAACCCTCGTCAGAAGTATATCGCAGGCAATCAGTATTGCCGTATATGCTATTTTACGAATTTGACTGTTCTGCAATTTTTCTCTTCCAGCACTTGTGGCACATAGCTATATAGCTGTCATTTCCTCCGAGAAAGACCTGGCTTCCTTCGGTTATTATTTTTCCGTTTTCGTCAATTCTTGCGTTGACCGTTGCTTTTCTTCCGCACTCACACACCGTCTTTATTTCGGTAAGTGAATCGCTAAGCTCCATAAGGCGCATAGCGCCGGGGAAGAAATGTGTAAGGAAGTCCGTCCTGAGTCCGAAGCACAAAACCGGAATATCCTCGTCATCTACAAGCTTCCTCAGCTGGTCGATCTGTTCCGGTGTGAAAAACTGCGCCTCATCGGATATGATGACATCATGCCTTCCGGCTTTTTTATATTCCTCAACAATATCCATTTCCGGTGTTATTATATTTGCGTGGGCCTCGAGACCTATACGGCTTTTAATGATATCCGCACCGTCTCTTGTATCAACACTCGGCTTAATGAGCCAGACGGTCATTCCAAGCTCTTCATAGTTGAATTTTGTTATCAGGGCCTGTGCCGATTTGGATGAGCCCATAGCTCCGTATTTAAAATATAATTTTGCCATTTTAAGCTTCTCCGTTTATATGTGACTCAATGCGCTTTATAACCATCTCGAGGGCAACCGTATTGTGTCCGCCCTGCGGAATTATTATATCCGCATTTCTTTTGCTGGGCTCGACAAACTGCTCGTGCATAGGCTTTACCGTTGTAAGATACTGGCTTATAACGTTTTCAAGGCTTCTTCCTCTGTCGCGGACATCCCTTATAATTCTTCTGAGTATTCTTTCGTCAGCGTCTGCATCAACAAAGATCTTTATATCCATCAAATCGCGCAGTTCCTTCTCTGCAAATATGAGGATACCCTCCACTACGATAACTCTTGCCGGGTTTATAATTACCGTTTCATCCGAGCGATCGTGTATTGTGAAATCGTATACGGGGCAGACTATGCTTTTTCCGGCCTTCAGATCTTTAAGTCCTTCGACAAGAAGCCCTGTATCGAATGAATTCGGATGGTCATAGTTGAGCTTGCATCTTTCTTCGTACGGCATGTCGTGGTGTGCTTTATAATAGCTGTCGTGATGGACCACCGTTACATTGCTCCCGAAGTGCTTAACAATCTTTTTCGTTATTGTGGTTTTTCCGCTTCCCGTGCCGCCCGCAATGCCTATTACCATTACATCTGTCATGTGCATTCCCCTAACAAATTTCTTGAAATCATCTTATCACATACAGTATAATTTTGCCATAGAAAAGAAAATTGACAAGGAGGCTTATTACTTGTGGCTACACCTCATAATGAAGCAAGTTATTTCGGCATTGCCGAAACAGTTCTTATGCCCGGAGACCCCAAAAGGTCCGAGTTCATTGCCAGCACTTTCCTTTCAAACCCGCAGCTGATAAACGACGTACGCGGAGTTCACGGTTATACCGGTATTTGGAAGGATGTCCCCGTGACAGTCATGGCGTCCGGCATGGGCATTCCCTCAATCAGCATTTATTCCTGGGAACTTTTCTCGGAATACGATGTAAAAAACATTATCCGCGTAGGCTCCGCCGGTGCCTTACAGGATGACGTCAATCTCATGGATATAGTTGCCGGACAGGGAGCGTGCACCAATTCAAACTACGTCAACAACTTCGGGCTCAACGGATATTTTGCTCCGATTGCGGACTTCACTCTTTTAACCCTTGCGGTCGAAGCAGGCAAAGAAAAAGGCATTGATGTCAAAGTCGGAAACATCCTTTCATCGGATAACTTCTATTATGGATTTAATAAAGGCAAGGGCTCCGAGGAATGGAAGCATATGGGCGTTCTTGCAACCGAGATGGAAGCGGCAGGTCTGTATGCCAATGCCGCATATTTCGGCAGAAGAGCCCTTTGTCTTTGCACCATTTCCGACCATCTCTTCAAAGAAGGTGAGCTCAGCCCGGATGAGCGTCAGACGGGGTTCAACCAGATGATAGAAATAGCTCTCGACACTGCAGTAAAAGTTGAACAGTTAAAGCAATTGTAACCGCTTTGTTGTTGAATGGTCATGTATTTATGTTAAGATATTTTGTGGCACGAGTCCTTTTCCGTGTCGCTTAATAATTTATTAGTTACCAAATTTTTTACGGAGGAAGAAAAACAAATGAAAAAGTTCTTAGCTCTCGCTCTTGCTCTTTGCATGATTTTCACTCTTTGTGCATGCGGAAGCAAAACAGCAGCCACATCCGACAAGATTAAAGTCGGCATGGTTACTGACGTTGGCGGCGTAAACGACAAATCTTTCAACCAGACATCTTGGGAAGGCCTTCAGGCTCTTGCTGAAGAGGACAGCTCTTTTGAAGTTGCTTACCTCGAGTCCAAGACCGATGCTGACTACAAGACAAACATCAACACATTCCTCGATGAAGGCTATGACCTCATCATCTGTGTTGGTTACATGCTTGCTGATGCAACACGCGAAGCAGCTGAAGCAAACCCCGATCAGAAGTTCGCTATCATTGATGACTCTTCTATCGAGCTTGACAACGTTGCATGCCTCATGTTCGCTCAGGAACAGGCTTCCTACCTTGTAGGTCTTGTTGCAGGCTATGTCACCGAGTCCAAGACTGTCGGCTATGTTCAGGGCATGGTTTCCGATTCCATGAACCTCTTCGGTATCGGCTACATCACAGGCGTTCTTGAAGCTTGCCCGGACGCAACAGTTCTCCAGTACAATGCAAACAACTTCGGCGATGTTGCAGGCGGTGCAGCAGCTGCCAAGGATTTCGTAACCAAGGGCGCTGACGTTATCTACCATGCAGCCGGCGGTACAGGCATCGGTGTTATCAACACATGCGAAGAAGAAGGCATCTGGGGTATCGGTGTTGACACTGACCAGTCCACACTCGCTCCCGACACAGTCATCACATCCGCTATGAAGCGCGTTGACACAGCTTCTCAGGACATTTCCAAGGCTGTTAAAGACGGCAGCTTCGTAGGTGGCGTTCATCTCTATGACCTGAGCAACGGCGGCGTTGACCTCGCTCCGACACGCGATCATATTCCTGCTGATGTTCTTGAAAAAGTCGAAGCAGCTAAGAAGGCAATTATCGACGGCAGTGTTACAGTTCCCACAACTGTTGCAGAGTGCCCGGCATTCACTCTTGCTGACTGATTTTTAACTTTGAATAAAAGCACTGCCAACCCTTGGCAGTGCTTTTTTAAAATTCGCTCAAAGGGGCATAATATTATGATTGATTTTTATCAAATAAGAAGTCCGCTCTCTCAGATTACGGAAGAGAAGATGCAGCAGTATGTAAGCCGTCTGTCATCTGTGCTGGGCGAGGACTTAAACAAAGTATCACTTGAAAATTATATTAACGATGATTTCGCCCTGCTCTATGTTGCATCCGGCGGAAGTGAAGGCTACTTTATAGAAGTTTTTGATTCTTTAAAGAACAAGCCTTGCTATATTCTCACAAGCGGTGACAGCAATTCCCTTGCCGCTTCAATGGAAATCCTTTCCTTTTTACAGGCCCATGGTGCAAAAGGCGAAATTCTTCACGGAGATTTGAACGATATTTCTTCCAGAATCAAATCTCTAAGAAATGCGCACGAGGCCAAGGCTTCTCTTTCTGGTAAAAACCTCGGTTCAATCGGCAAATCTTCAGATTGGCTGATTGCAAGCACATATTCAACCGATGCCATGATGAGTAAGCTTAATCTTGGTTTTGTCGATATCACCATCGACGAGCTTATCTCGGAAATCGGTAAAAACGAATATCCTGAAAATGAATATACCGAGCTTTTCCTTTCAAAAGATTTCAATACCGATGAAACAAAAAAAGCTCTTTATGTATATGGCGCATTTTCGCGTCTTGTTGAAAAATATAAACTGTGCGGTCTTACCGTAAGGTGTTTTGATCTGCTTGATACCGTTTATACGACCGGTTGTCTCGGACTTTCAATATTAAATACGATGGGCATTTACGGAGGATGCGAAGGCGATGTTCCGTCGCTTCTTTCCATGGCAGTTTTAGGCGCTATCAGCGGCGAGCCAATGTTCCTTTGTAATCCGAGCAGATTTGATACTGCCGCAAAGACGGCGGTTTTTGCTCACTGCACAATTCCCGTCAGCATGCTGAAAGGTTTTGAGCTGAACACGCATTTTGAATCCGGTATCGGTGTGGCTGTCCAGGGAGAATTTGAAAAAGGCGACTGCACAATCTTTAAATGCAGCGGTGACCTCTCAAGATTCCATGCCCAAAAGGGCACAATCCTCGATATGCCGTGGAGTGATATGCTCTGCAGGACACAGATCAAAGTCGGTCTCGATGATTTTTCATATTTTCTTACAAATCCCATTAATAACCACCATATTATCTGCCGCGGCGATTACTGCAAGGCAGCAGAAGACTTCTTCAGCATTTTATAAACTTTAATCCTATATTGCAGGGAGGCGAATATATTTGTCTAAAGAACATGTGGATATGAATACTCCTGTCATTGAAATGCGGAACATCGTAAAAAAATTCGGCAATTTCACTGCAAATGACGGAATAAACTTAACGGTCCACAAAGGTGAAATTCACGCTATCCTGGGTGAAAACGGAGCCGGTAAATCTACTCTTATGAATCAGCTTTACGGTCTTTTCAAGCCCACATCCGGAGACATTATAGTCAACGGCAAAAAAATAGAGATGAACAACCCGCGTGATGCGATAGATGCCGGCATCGGAATGGTCCATCAGCATTTCATGCTGATTCAGCCCTTTACGGTTACCGAAAACATTATTCTCGGTTCCGAGCCGCAAAAAGGTCTGACGCTCGATATGGCTACGGCCAGAAAAAACGTAGTCGAAATCTCGGAGCGATACGGTCTTTCGATTGACCCCGACGCAAAAATTGAAGACATATCCGTAGGAATGCAGCAGCGAGTAGAAATTCTCAAGGCTCTTTACAGAGGCGCGGATATTCTCATTCTCGATGAACCCACATCCTCGCTTACCCCGCAGGAAATAGTTGAGCTCATTGAAATCATGCACAACCTTACAGCCGACGGCAAGAGCATTATCCTTATAACCCACAAGCTCAAGGAAATAAAAGCATCGGCAGACTTCTGCACAATTATCCGTCTGGGCAAATATATCGATACGGTTGATGTTGATAAAGTAACAGAGGACGATCTGGCCTCCATGATGGTCGGCAGAAATGTCACATTCAAGGTTGATAAACCGGAAAAAGTCCCCGGTGATGTCATCCTTGATGTAAAAGACCTGCACGGCGTTGATTACAGAAATGTTGAAATACTCAAGGGGCTCAATCTCCAGGTCCGTGCCGGTGAGATTGTCGGCGTAGCCGGCATTGACGGAAACGGTCAGACTGAAATGGTTGAAATAATCACAGGTCTCAGGAAGGGTACTTCAGGGCAGATTCTTGTCAACGGTGTTGACGTATTTAATAAGCCTCCCCACTTCGGATTTGAAAACGGCGTTTCAAGTATCCCTGCTGACAGGCAAAAGCATGGTCTTGTTCTTGATTTTTCCATTGAGGACAACCTCATTTTGCAAAATTATGAAAGCGAGCCGTTTTCCGAGAAAAATCTATTAAAGCGCGATGTAATATTCGACTTCGCTACAAATTCAATAGCAAATTATGACATCCGTCCCGGCAACAGCGAAAAGCGCCCCGCCGGAACTCTGTCCGGCGGAAACCAGCAGAAAGTTATCATTGCCCGAGAGGTCCAGAACGACAAAGATCTTCTTATAGCCGTAAACCCGACAAGAGGCCTTGATGTCGGTGCTATAGAATATGTACATAAGTACATTGTCGAGCAGCGGAACAAGGGCAAGGCCGTTCTTCTTGTTTCGTTTGAACTCGATGAGATTATGAGTCTTTCTGATGTAATTGATGTCATATTTGACGGTACAATTGTCGATTCCATACCCGGAAAAGATGCCGATGAGAATACTCTCGGATTACTAATGGCTGGAGGTAAAGCACAATGAACAAGAAAAGTGCTCTTGATTTTATCTCTGAAAATCGCTTTATTCATATCTTGCTGTCAATTATTCTCGGCTTTGCCGTCGGTGCCGTTTTTCTTGCCGTTATGGGCATTTCCGTCGGCGCTGCATATGGAAAGCTTATTTCGAGCGTAACAAGCATAAAAGGGTTTTCATACGTAATTGTTTATTCCATTCCATATATTGTAGTCGGTCTCTCGGTGGCTTTCTCTTTCAAAACCGGTGTTTTCAACATCGGAGCTGAGGGACAGTACGTTGTGGGCTCTATGGCGGCTGCGGTAGTCGGTATTCTTTTGCCGGATTTACCCGGTATTGTTTTGATTCCTTTGTGTTTTATTGCCTCAATGCTTGCAGGTGCCTTTTGGGGAATTATCGTTGCCGTTCTTAAAACAAAACGCGGAATAAACGAAGTTCTGTCCATGATAATGTTCAACTGGGTTGCTTTTTATCTTTCCAATTTCATTGCCGGCAGACCGGCTATCAAGAACGAAGGAACAGCTGAAGCGACAAAAAACATTGCAGATAACGCCAGAACGCTGCTGTCTGACGATGTAATTTCCAATCTCGGTCTTTGTCCTACCGCCAACTGGGGTATCCTTGTCGCAATTATACTGACAGTTGCAGTATGGTTCGTGATTGATAAGACTACCCTCGGCTACCAGCTGAAGGCCGTCGGTGCAAACCGGTTCGCTGCCGAGTACGGCGGCATCAATGTCAACCGCAACATTATCACGGCCCTTGCCATATCCGGTGCTCTGGCCGGTCTCGGCGGTGCTCTTCAGGTTATGGGTATGAGCGGAAGAATTTCAATCTTCTCATCTCAGGAAGGATTCGGATTTGCAGGAATTGTTGTTGCTCTCATCGGATGTTCAAATCCCTTCGGAGTTTTAATTGCCGGCATATTCTACGGTGCTCTCATGTTTGGCGGCAGCAAGCTCAATCTTGTCGGGGCACCGACACAGCTTATAAATGTTATCGTAGGAACGGTCATTTTCTTCGTCTCAATTTCTGTAATATTTGAAAATCTTAACCGCTTGAAATCCAGAAGCAGTGCCAACATTGAGAAAGTAAAAGCTGTCAAAGAAGGAGGTAAGGTATAATGACTGATTTTGTTAATGAACTGGGTGTTATCCTGTATGCTACTTTAATCTACACGCCTGCTCTTCTTTATGCAGCTCTCGGTTCTTGTTTTTCTGAGGTCTCCGGTGTCGTCAACATCGGCATTGAAGGCATGATGACGGCGGGAGCTTTCACCGGCACCTGTGTTGCTTACTTTACAGGCAGTCCGTTAATCGGTTTTATCTGCGGCGGACTGGCCGGTATGCTTTTCGGTGCTCTTCACGCTCTTGCTACTGTAAAGCTTGGCGCAGACCAAACAATTGCCGGCACTGCAATCAACATGCTTGGCCCCGGAATTGTAATTATGATTGCAAAAGTTATTTTTGATTCAACAGATACAATTCCTCTTTCAAACGAGCAGAAAATCCCCATGCTTTTCAAAGGCACTTTTGATACCAGTACTGTCTTCGGAAGATTTATGGCAAACGTCTTTACTAACTATGCCTCAACATATTTTGTTTTCATTCTCGTTGTAATTGTTTGGTTTCTTTTCTATAAGACGAGGTTCGGCTTGAGGCTTCGTGCCTGCGGCGAGCATCCTCAGGCTTGTGAAACTCTCGGAATCAATGTTATCTCCATGCGTTTCTGGTGTGTATGCATTTCAGGCTTCCTTTCGGGTCTTGGTGGTGCATGTGTCACTATGGCAACGGCGAACCAGTTCAGGCCGATTTCAATTGTCGGTCAGGGCTTCATAGCGATTGCCGCTGTTATATTCGGAAAATTCAAGCCTCAAGGTGCTTTGATCGGCTGTCTGCTCTTTGGTTTCTGTTCCGGTCTTAAAGTTGTTCTCGGCGGCTCAAGCGGAGTTAATATGCACCTCATCTCTATGATTCCGTATGTGGTAACGGTCATTGTTTTGGTATTGTTTGTGGGTAAATCTCATGTACCTTCCGCAAACGGCAAACCTTATATTAAAACCAAGTAATTCTTGAAAAACAGCCATCTTCGAAAGAAGATGGCTGTTTTTTCTTTTATTGTTCTATTTCACGTCTTTTATTTATAGTCAGCTGCAAGTTCATTATAGTTGTCAAAATATCGTTGCATATCAAACTCCGGAATAATCCTGTATATGTAGCCGAAGTTTTCTCCCGTAACATGATAGTTTGCAAAACCTTCCGAGCCTATCATTGACAATAGCTGCTGGTAAATCACAGGGAACAACCCCGGGTCATTTTCAAGGTATTCCATATACATCTTTTTTCCGGCATCCGGGTCCTCCGCATACTTGCTCAGAATTTTTGCCGCATATGAGCATCGTTCATCGTCTACCATTTTATTGTCCTGCTCCGGCGTGAAGCCGTCTCTTGCCATACCCATATACCTGACACTCATAGTGCCTGTAAGCTTAATACCTTCGTCGCATACGCTGACATCATCTATTTTTTCGATCAAAACAGGTGTTATTTTTTCTTTGATTTCCAACTCTTCGTTATCAAGCTGAAGTTTGTCAATCGAGAACTCTTTTCCAAAGATTTTAATAGTCTCCGGCTTAATGCACAAGCAATCGTCTTCGAATTTCACTGTGCACGGAGCCGAAACGTTTACCTCCATTTTCTTATATCCGACAATCATATCCAGATACAGTTTTCCGTCCTCAAAATGAATGCCGCTGCCGTTTAAAGTCAAACCGAAATCTTCAAGCGCAGATTCTATTTCTGTGAAGATATCTTCTTCATATCGTTCATCCAGATACCAATATATATCTCTTTTATCCACCAGGATTGTCATACTTTCATCAACTTTTGAAAATGACAGCTTTTCGGCACTGTCCAGCGGCTTTTGCGCAGAAAGTTTTTCCGCATCATCAACCGCAATGTACATGGATTTGTTCGCTATAAATATCCATACCGCTGCTGCCGCAATCAGAACTATTATTGCCAGAAGGATGATGCCAAGTGCTTTTAACAACCTCTTCATTTTGGTCTGCTCCTTTTTTATAAATTCTCTGCCTTCTCAAATTATATGTTCCAACTATTTATTGTGTCAATAGGCTTGAAAGATACAGCAAAAAGCTATCGTTTTTGTGACTGTTTTCTGTTCGTTGAAAATGTCGGCTTAATGTAGTAAAATAATCTAGACTACAAAATTTTTGGAGATGCTTAATTGAATACATATTTAGACATAGCCCCCGAGGTAAAAAAAGCAGTTGATACGGGACGTCCGGTAGTAGCTCTTGAAAGCACTATTATTTCTCACGGTATGCCTTACCCGAAAAATGTTGAAACCGCGCTTGCAGTTGAGCAGGTTATCCGGGATAACGGTGCCGTACCTGCAACAATCGCTGTTATAGGCGGCAGACTTAAGGCAGGACTTTCAAAAGATGAAATAGAATATCTCGGCAAAACCGGAAGGGGAGTTGCTAAGGCATCCCGCCGTGATCTTCCGGCGATTGTTGCTCGCGGTATGGATGGCGCAACAACCGTAACCACAACAATGATTATTGCACATATGGCGGGTATTAATATATTTGCGACCGGAGGTATAGGCGGTGTTCACCGCGGCGCAGAAACCACAATGGACATCTCCGCAGACCTTGAAGAGCTCGCGAAGACCCCTGTAATGGTCGTCTGTGCAGGCGCAAAGAGTATCCTGGACCTCGGTTTGACACTTGAATATCTTGAAACTAAAGGTGTGCCCGTAATCGGTTACGGTACGGATGAGCTCCCCGCATTCTATACGAGGAAAAGCGGATTCGGCGTTGACTACCGGGTAGATACACCGGAAGAGCTTGCCGGCATGTTCCGCGCACAAAGAGAATTAGGTTATGACGGCGGTATGCTGGTCACAAACCCCATCCCCGAAGAATATTCGATGGACAAGGAGACAATCGACGGGGCAATTGAGCATGCTTTAAAGGAAGCAAATGACGCCGGTATAAAGGGCAAAGAGACAACTCCTTTTCTTCTCGCCAAAGTAGTTGAGCTCACAGGCGGTGAAAGCCTCGAAAGCAATATAAAACTCGTTATGAACAATGCAAAGGTTGCCGCACTTACGGCATGTGAATTATGCAAATAAAGGTTTCTGTACTTTGTACGGCATATAATCATGAAAAATATATCGCCCAGGCTTTAGATTCCTTTCTCGCTCAAAAGACAGCTTTTCCGTTTGAGGTAATAGTAACCGATGATGCGTCAACCGATTCAACTCCGGACATTCTTAAGACGTATGCCGAGAAATATCCCGATATAATAAGATATTTTCATCAGGAAGAGAATCTCTTTTCAAAAGGCATCAACACAATTTATGAAACCGTGATGTATCCCAATGCAAGAGGCGAGTATATTGCCTTTTGCGAAGGCGACGATTACTGGTGTGACGAAAACAAGCTCCAGCGTCAGGCAGATTTTCTGGATGAAAATCCCGATTACAGCGCTTGTGTTCATAACAGCTATTACCATTACTGTGAAGATGACCGCGAAGATGAGCTTCTTGTTCCTTCTTCCTGTGACCGGGATATCCCGTACAGCACAGTAATACGCGGTCTAAGCTCTTCTTTTCACACAAGCTCCATATTTGCAAGACGTGACTTTATTATAAATTCTCCGGATTTTGAAAGAGTTGCCGCTAAATACGGATTCCTTGATTATCCCTGGGCCGTAACCTTTCTTTAAACGGTAAAATCCGCTTTATGGATCTGCCCATGAGCGTATACCGGATTAATTCCATTGATTCTTCATGGCGGTCCGGCATTGATAAAAACTACAATAAAAAGATCACCTTTGTTAAAGGTGAAATAGAAATGATGAAGGCAATACTTCCTCATGTAAGCAAAGATGATTTTGAAATTACAAAAGATGAGCTCTTAAAGCGCGAATATGAGCTTCTCTATTTGGAGGGCAGGGCGGATAAGATGATTAAAAGGCCCTATTCAAAGCTTTTCAGGCTTGAGCCTTTCACTTTCAAATTGAAAACTCTTATAAAAGTAATTTTCCCAAAACTTCATGAGAAGTACAGAAGCAGAAAGGGATACCAATGACAAACAGCTTTTATTCCGAACCGGAGCTCGCAGATCTTGGGCTCAAGTCCTACGGTAAAAATGTTCTCATCTCAAGAAAAGCAAGCTTATATGCTTGTGAAAAAATTTCTCTCGGTGATAATGTCAGAATCGATGATTTTTGCATACTGAGCGGAAAAATAACTATCGGCAACTATGTCCACATTGCGGCAGCCGTCTTGCTGTATGGGGGCTCTGCCGGAATAAACATCGATGACTACTCAACTATATCCTCACGCGGTGCTGTATACGCCGTTTCAGATGACTACTCAGGTGAAACAATGACAAATCCCATGATACCGGAAAAATACCGCGGCGCATGGGAGGAGCCTGTATATATCGGGCGTCATGTCATAATAGGAACAAACTGTACTGTTCTGCCGGGTGTAACCGTTTCTGAGGGTACCTCTGTGGGAGCCCAGTCCCTGCTTAACAAGTCAACCGATGAATGGAGCATTTATTACGGCTCACCTGCAAAGAAAAAGAGCGAGCGCAGCCGGACACTTTTAAATCTCTGTGAAATTTTCGAGGTAGAAGTAAAAAACAATGGGAAATAAGACAATTAATGTTGCCAGGTCCTCAATGCCGTCATTTGAGGAATACTGCAATGAAATAAAAGAGCTATGGGATTCCAGGTTCCTCACTAACATGGGTGTCAAGCATCTGCAGCTTGAAGATGATCTTAAAAAATATCTGAACACACCCAATATAACTCTGTTTACAAACGGCCACCTTGCGCTCGAAAACATAATCGCCGCCATGAATCTTCACGGCGACATTATAACCACACCTTTTACCTTCGCATCCACAACGCATGCAATCGTCCGCTGCGGATGCCATCCTGTCTTCTGCGATATAAAAGCAGACGATTACACTTTAGACCCGTCACTGATAGAGTCATTAATAACGGATACAACGGTTGCCATCATGCCGGTTCATGTATACGGCAATCTATGTGATACTGATGCAATCGAAGAAATTGCCCGCCGCCACAATCTTAAGGTAATATATGATGCTGCGCACGCATTCGGAGTCTTCAAAAACGGCATCAGTTCCGCCAATTTTGGTGATGCATCAATGTTCTCTTTCCATGCAACGAAGGTTTTTCATACCATTGAAGGCGGTGCCGTATGTTATGGGGATGAAAATCTTAAGGCTAAGCTCAACGACCTCAAGAACTTCGGTATCCATGACGCCGAGCATGTATTTGATGTCGGCGGAAATGCCAAAATGAATGAGTTTGCCGCTGCCATGGGTATATGCAATCTCCGTCATCTAGATAGTGAGATTGAAAAAAGGCGTATTGTTTATGAGCATTACATTTCGCGTCTTGACGGTATTGACGGAATAATTCTCAACAAAGTTCAAAAGCCCGGCATCAAGCCCAATTATGCCTACTTCCCGGTAGTATTTGACGGATATAAATATAATCGCGATGAGGTCTACGATCTTCTGTATAAAGAAGGCATTGTAGCAAGAAAATATTTTTATCCTTTAACCAGCTCTTTTGCGTGCTATAATTATAATGTAGATGAAACACCTGTTGCGAAGCATACGGCGCAAAGCGTTCTTTGCCTCCCCATGTATGCCGACCTTGACGGTGAAACAATAGACAAGATTTGTGATATAATTATCTCATGAAACACAGTTCAACAAAAAAATTAACAGTTACCGCCATTTTAATGGGTATGACGATTATTATGTGCTCATTTTCAATTCCTGTGCCCGGAGGACACATGTATTTAAATGACATTATAATTGTCACGGCCGGCATTCTCCTTTCCCCCTTCTACGCTTTTATGGCCGGGGGTGTAGGTGCCTTTTTGGGCGATGTGTTCTTTTATCCTACACCGATGTTTGTATCTCTGGCCGTTCATGGCCTTCAGGCAGTTGTTATTTCCCTGTTTTCAAGAAAGAGAAATATGAAGGCATCAATTGTCGGCGTAATAATCGGGTGGATAATTGCTTTTGTCGGATATTCTCTCGGGCGGGCATTTATTTATTCAACGCCTGCCATGGCTATTGCAAAACTCCCTTTCCAGATTATTCAAACAGCAATCGGTTCCCTTGCCGCAATTCTTATATGCTGGAAAGCGGGCATTGTCAAAGCATACGACAAAATTATAAACGACGACAATTATACATATTGATTTTCTCTGTATTATCTTGCAAAAAAGCGCCGCATTCGGTGCTTTTTTTCTTGACTTTTAAGTTAAATGCGGATATATTGTTATAGCTTGCCGCACGGCAAGATTTTCCTTGCTCCCATCAGCGAATGGGGGCCAAATGACCAGAAGGAGGTGCAACCATGGCAAAAGCAAGTGAAAAGTACGAAGTAATGTACATCATCAACCCCAACTTTACCGAGGAAGAGACTGCAGCTATTGTAGAAAAGTTTAAGAACCTTGTTGAAGCAAATGGTACGCTCGATGAAATTGAAGAGATGGGCAAACGCAAGCTCGCCTATGAAATCAATTACATTTCCGAGGGATACTATGTTCTCATGAAGTTCACAAGCGGTCCCGAATTCCCCGCTGAGCTGGATCGTGTTCTGGGTATTACAGACGGCATCATGCGTCGTCTCATTACCGCAAGACAAGAATGAGGGCTGCAATATGTTAAATCATGTTGAAATTATGGGTCGTCTGACCCGTGATCCCGAACTGAGATTTACCCAGTCTCAGACGCCTGTTGCTTCTTTCACCCTCGCCGTAGACCGTGATTATTCTTCACGTGACGGCGGTGAAAAGCAGACCGATTTCATCGACTGCGTTGCATGGCGTTCAACCGCTGAGTTTATCAGCAAGTATTTTGCAAAAGGCAGCATGGCTGTTGTCGCAGGACGTCTTCAAATCCGTGATTGGGTTGATAAGGAAGGCAACAAGCGCCGCAACGCCGAAATCATAGTAGAAAGCATCTACTTTGGTGACAGCAAGCGCCGCGACAGTGAATCAACTTCCTCTTCCGGCACAGATTTCAGCTATGATACCTTGACTCAGGTCGCAAATTCCTCTTCAAACACAGAGTTTTCCGAACTCAGTGAAGATGACGGCGATCTCCCATTCTGATTAGGAGGATGTACTAATGGCTTTTGATAAAACCGCTGCTCCGCGCAGACGCAGAAAAGTTTGCCAGTTCTGTGCAGATAAGAAGAATTACATCGACTACAAAGATGTCGCTACACTTAAGCACTACATAAGTGAGCGCGCCAAGATTCTTCCCCGCCGCACAACGGGCGTATGCGCTATGCATCAGCGTGAGCTTACAGAGGCAATCAAGAGAGCACGTCAGATTGCTCTCCTGCCTTATGTGACAGACTGATTTTTAAATGAAAACGCATCTCGTAATTCGAGATGCGTTTTTTTATATCTGATTGCCCGCTTTATGCATCATCGGGCATCATCCATTCTATTTCCCTGGCTATACGTGCTATTTTCTCGGTGACTGATTCCATTTCCTCGGGTGTATATTCTGCAGAACAATCGATACCGTTTACTTCTTTTTGTCTTTCCTCTTCCGTGCTCTCACTTTCGTCAGACAAGCTTATAAGAAATTGCTGCCAGTCCCCATTGAGATTATCAAGAGCCTCTGCCTGATTTC
>R06__coassemble_299_pt1 | contig 18833 bp, 14 predicted proteins | sample R06__metabat2_high_PE_027 | metagenome-assembled genome bin R06
TTCAAAAACAACGGCAAGTTATTTAAAATTATCAGATGGTGTATTTCCGGTTTTGTTGTTCTCGCGGGTATTGCTCTTTTAATGCAGTGCGAAATTGACAAGAACGCCAACTTCCTCCGCGTTGTAGCTGTCATGGGCATTCTTTCCGGCATTTGTTTCGGTTTATCGCTGACATCGGCCAACCGTCCGGCAGTCTTCAATCAGGACTTCGCCGCATTTTTATCCTTTGTTCCGATTCTGTTTATGGCAATATGGCTCGTGGCGCTTTATAAAGAAAATTCCATCAATCCGGTTTCCTGGGATTACATTGTTGAGCTTTATGCCATCATTTCTGCAATGTTTGCATTTTTCCGCCTTGCCGGTTTTGCGTTTAAAATTCCGAATGTATGGCGCTCGCTTTTCTTTTCCATGACAGGTGCGTCATCCTGTATTATGAACCTGGCAGATGAAAGATACATCGGTGAGCAGCTTTTCTTTGCCGGCGTAGCAATGATGCTTCTAATGTACACCTGGATTTTGCTTGACAACCTTGTCAAAGGTAAGCCTGAAGAAAAGGACATCTCAATTTGATGAGATGTCCTTTACTTTTATTTTATTTCCTTCTGCGGTGAATTTTATCTCATATCCGGCATACGAAAAACCGTATTCCCTTCCGTCTTCATGATACCTCGGCCGCGGATCAAACCTTAAGATCTCTTCGAGATCTTTTTTTATTTCTTTTGGCACATCGCAAGAAAATATTATTTCCATATTCTCCTGCACCGGCGTTGCAAATCCTTCCTTTGCGTCGGTTTTGCAGTCAGCGTACGGCACATACGGCTTTATGTCATATATGGGCGTGCCGTTCATAATGTCAGCGCCGAGCACTCTGAGTACCGGTCCTCTTTTTTCGTCGTATTTAATCCCGTCCAGCCGTACACAGCTTAATCCTATCGGGTTCGGTCTGAAAGGAGACCTCGTTGCAAACACTCCCATCCTGACATTCCCTCCGAGTCTCGGCGGGCGGACAGTAGGCGAAAAGGTTTCCGTTTTGGACTCACTTGTCTCCCATATAATCCAAATATGAGAAAACCCTTCCAGCCCCCTTACCGCATCGGCATTTCTATATTCATCTTCAAATACTATGAAGCTTTCTATGTCTGTAAGCCCTGCCTGCCGCGGGATACCAAATTTTTCGTCAAACCCGTTTTCTATGTGCGCTATGTATTTCATGTCAGTTTTTTAAGCTCGCTCACAAGGTTTATGGCCTCAATGGGTGTCAGGTTATTAACATCCGTCGCATCAAGAATCTGCCGGATTTTGTCGCTGTTAATGTCGGCAAACGAGAACTGTTCTTCTTCTGCCCTCGGCACATATCTTTCCGATCCGGATTCATATTCCGCCAGAAATTCATTTGCTTTTTTGATTATCGCATTAGGCAGCCCCGCAAGCTTGGCAACCTCGATTCCGTAACTGTCATCCGTTGCACCGCGTACGATTTTCCTTAAGAAGACGAGTGTATCACCCTGCTTTTTGGCGCTGATGTTGTAGTTTCTTACTCCGCCGATTTCTCCTTCGAGCGCCGACAGCTCATGATAGTGAGTTGCAAACATTGTCTTTGCCCCGAGTTTTTTCTTGTCTGCGCAAAATTCCAGCACTGCTCTCGCTATCGCCATGCCGTCAAATGTGGACGTGCCTCTGCCTATTTCGTCAAGTATCAGCAGACTTCTCGACGTTGCATGCTTTAATATGTTTGCCATTTCATTCATTTCAACCATAAAGGTTGATTGACCGGAGGCAAGATCGTCACTGGCTCCTATTCTTGTGAACACCCTGTCGACTATTCCTATATTAGCGCTTTTTGCAGGTACAAAAGAGCCCATTTGCGCCATAAGGGTTATAAGCGCGGTCTGGCGCATGTATGTCGACTTACCCGCCATATTGGGGCCGGTTACTATTGCTACACGGTCTTCGGCAAGATTGAGCAGTGTGTCATTCGGCACAAACAGGATATCTTTCATTGCCTGCTCAACAACCGGGTGGCGTCCTTCAATTATAGATATCGTTCCGCCTGTGTCTATTTCCGGCTCGGTATAATTGTTTTTTACCGCGACCTCCGCAAATGAGCAAAGCACATCAATCTCCGCTATCCTTTCACTGGTTGATTGAATGCGATCAACATTTGCGGCAACTTTATCTCTTATCTCAACAAAGTAATTGTATTCTATTTCATTTATTCTTTCCCGGGCATTTAGCAGAGTGTTTTCAAGTTCCTTCAGTTCCTGGGTAAAATATCTCTCGTTAGAAACCAGGGTCTGCTTTCTGATGTATTCTTCCGGAATGTTTTCTTCTCCCGCACTTTTGGGAACATCTATATAATATCCGAATACTCTGTTATATCCGATTTTCAGTTTTTTGATGCCCGTTCTTTCCCGCTCGCGTTCTTCAAGGGCCCGGATGGTTTCAGCTCCGTTTTCTTTAATGTTTCTTAATTTGTCAAGTTCTTCGGAATATCCTTCCCGTATTATTCCGCCTTCACGCACGGAAAACGGAGGATCATCATTGACCGCTGCGTCTATAAGCGCCCTTATATCGTCAAGTGTGTCCATTGCGGCAATTTCTGTAATATATCCCGATTTGAACATTTTGAGCTGAGAGACAACCTGCGGCAGTACGGATGCGCAGTTTGCAAGTGTTCTTAAGTCTCTTCCGCCCGCTGTCCCGTATACGCAGCGGTTTACCGTGCGCTGCATGTCATTTATCTCTTTTAGTGTGACTGCCAGTTCACTTCTTGCCACATTGCCGGCTTTCAGCTCCGCAACCGCAGTAAGTCTTTTCTTTATGGCAACCGGGGACAAAAGCGGCCTTTCAACCCAGGACCGCACAAGTCTTGATCCCATCGGTGTTTTTGTTCTGTCAAGCACGGAAAGAAGGCTTCCCTTCTTTTCTCCCGTTCTCAGCGCCTCTGTTAGCTCAAGATTCCGCCTGGTTGTCCAGTCGAGTTCCATATATTTGTCTTCACCGAAGACATCAAGCATCCTTATGTGCGAAAGGTCGAATTTCTGCGTTGTATCCAGATACTCAAGCAGTGCTCCCACAACATAAGCACTTGCCGGGATTTCTCCGAATTGACGGTCACATCTTTCTCTTGCCGACTCTTCATCTGCATCCAGTTTTTCCGTGATGGCATCAAGCTTATCCGAAATAAACTGCTCTGTGCTCCTGCCCGGCTTTCCTAAAATTATGACCTCTTTCGGGGTAAATCTTCCAAGCTCGTTTATTATATGCGTCTCGGCTTCTTCGGTGAAATATGCGCAGCACATTTCACCGGTCGATACATCACAAAATGCCGCCGATCCCTCTTTGCCGTTTAAATTAACAGCCGCTATATAATTGCTCTTGCTCTCATCGAGCATCGTGCTCTCGGTAACCGTACCGGGGGTTATAATTCTTATGACATCGCGTTTCACAAGCCCCGTCGCAAGAGCCGGATCTTCCATTTGTTCGCAGATGGCTACTTTGTATCCTTTTGCTATGAGTTTTGCTATATACTGCTCGGCGGCGTGGTAGGGGACACCGCACATCGGTGTGCGGTCTTCCGGATTTTCCACGTTTCTGTCACGTGTCGTAAGCGCTAAATCGAGCACCTTTGATGCCTCTTTGGCATCTTCATAGAACATCTCATAAAAATCACCTAACCGGAAGAAAAGGAGACAGTCTTTGTACTGCTCCTTTATTTCCAGATATTGACGTTTCATCGGTGTAAGTTCAGCCATTGAAAACTTCTCCGTAAAGTGCCCAGGTATTTCCCTCGGTAATTTTTACATTAATAAACCTGCCTATGAGGTCTTTGTCTCCCTTCAGGTGAACAAGCCTTCCGCCGTTGGTGCGGCTTGAAAGATTATATTCATCCCTGCCGGTCTGCCCGTCTACAAGAACTCTCTGCACAGTACCTATATAACTTCTGTGCTTTTCAAGCGATATGGCATTGGCAACTTCCGTTAAGCGGTCGAAATGCTTCTGCTTATCCTCTCTAGTGTACGGGTCATCCATCTCGGCTGCCGGCGTTCCGACACGCTTTGAATATATAAATGTGAACATCGCGTCGTAGCGGACCTTTTCGCAAAGCGTTATTGTGTCTTCAAACTCTTCGTCCGTCTCTCCCGGAAATCCGACGATTATATCAGTGGTGATCACGAGGTCCGGCATGTAACTTCGTGCAAGTTCCACCTTTTCAAGATATTTTTCCCTGTCATAATGACGGTTCATAACCTTCAAAATTCTGTCATTTCCGCTTTGAACCGGAAGGTGGAGCTGATGCGCGCATTTTTCACATTCGGCCATGGTTTTAAAGAGTTTCTCGGTAGCATCTTTAGGGTGAGATGTCATGAACCTTATCGTGAACTCGCCTTCTATGTCATTAATTTTTCGGATTAGGTCTGCAAAGTCCAAGTCTTCATCCAGATCTTTTCCGTATGAGTTCACGTTCTGGCCGAGAAGCGTTATGTCCTTGTATCCCGCTTCTACCAGTTCCTTTGCTTCGGCCAGTATGTTCTCCGGAAGTCTTGACCTTTCCCGGCCCCTGACATATGGGACTATACAGTACGAGCAGAAATTGTTGCATCCGTACATTATTGAAAGCCATGCCTTGACTTTGCCGTCTCGTTTTAACGGTATGCCTTCCGCAACGGCTCCGTCGTTTGGAGACGTTGCAAATACCCTTTTGTTTCCGCTTATTGTCTTTTTGAAAAGTTCCGGGAATCTCCACAGCTCATGAGGACCGAAAACAAGATCTACTATAGGGTATGAGAATTTTATTTTCTCCGCCATATGTTCCTGCTGTACCATACAGCCGCATACTGCTATAATCTGCCCCTGCTTGGCCTTCTTTGTGTGGTTGAGTGCACCCACGTTTCCAAGTACCCTCTGCTCGGCATGTTCACGGACTGCGCATGTATTTATAACAATTACATCGGCTTCAAACTCGTCCTGTGTCAAGCCGTATCCCATCTCTGAAAGATAGCCCCGGATTTTCTCGCTGTCCGCTTCATTTTGCTGGCAGCCGTATGTGTCAACCATCGCGAGCTTCTTCTCAGGATATTTACTTGCTATTTCCCTGCAGATTTCTCTCTGCCGGATTATTTCGGATATATCTATTCTTTCTGTTTTTTTCATAACTTGGATATTTTAGCATATGTTGCCATCAAAAGCACTATTTGATATAATATTTTTCATGAAAAGAATGTTATCTTTTGCTCTGATTGCGCTGATTTTATTATCTTTTTCCCCTTTTGCGTTTTCAGACGGCTACAGTAAACTTGACAAGACGGAAGTGTCTGTCTATATCGACGGACAGTGGAAAAATGTCCGTGCTCTCACTGCCTCTTACGACAATAACGTCTACATTTCCTGCCGGTCTCTTGCCGAAGCTTTAAACGGAACTCCGGCCTCATTTGATTTTCATTATGACTACACCGCAAACGACGGGACATTTTTCTCAATCACAACATCTTCTCCGTATACTGTCCTTGAGATAAAAGACGATGCCGATGCCGGATATATAGAACTTAAGAGGAACCGGCTTTTTGTTGACGGTCAGGAGAGGCGGTACTATTCCCCTTTTGCGTTTTCAGACGGCTACAGTAAACTTGACAAGACGGAAGTGTCTGTCTATATCGACGGACAGTGGAAAAATGTCCGTGCTCTCACTGCCTCTTACGACAATAACGTCTACATTTCCTGCCGGTCTCTTGCCGAAGCTTTAAACGGAACTCCGGCCTCATTTGATTTTCATTATGACTACACCGCAAACGACGGGACATTTTTCTCAATCACAACATCTTCTCCGTATACTGTCCTTGAGATAAAAGACGATGCCGATGCCGGATATATAGAACTTAAGAGGAACCGGCTTTTTGTTGACGGTCAGGAGAGGCGGTACTATTCTTACCGCTTTGGCGATCCGGAAGATTTATATTTTTCGGTTCTTGACCTCTGCTTTATTTTCAATACAAATATTTCCCTTGTTTCTAAGGGTGCATATTTTTTCCAGACAGGTGTCCCTTTCAGTGCTGATCTCGAAGAACTCGATAAATCCGGATTTTTTGATAATTGCTCCTGTGTACTTTCCGGCAGCGCAAAAACCGGAAATATTTACTTTTCCAAAAATGCGCAGAATTCTCTTGCCGTTGCCAGTACGACAAAGCTTATGACGTATCTCTTGGTTATGGATGCGGTCAGTACCGGGATCACTACGCTTGATACGCAGGTTGTGCTTTCAGATAACGTTCAGAAAATGTCTGAATCCGAAAACGGGCTTATACCTATGGAACAGGGACAGACACCTACAGTTTCGGAGCTTTTAAACGCTCTTTTAGTCGCCTCGTCAAATGAAGCCGCCATTGCTCTTGCCGAGCACGTTTACGGCTCCGAATCTTCTTTTGTCACTCAGATGAACCGCAAAGCCAGGTCTCTCAATCTTAAAGCCTCCAGATATTACAATTGCAGCGGACTCCCGTTTTATACCGAGTCGATTTACGGCATTAAAAAGCAGAACTATATGAGCGGAAACGATCTTTTTGTTCTTACGTCTTATATTTTAAATACTTATCCTTCCATTACGGAAATTACTTCACAGCAGTTTGCCTATTTCCCGACTTTCGATTACAACACGGCAAACTCCAATTCTCTTGTTTTCAATATTGATTCCTGCACCGGACTCAAAACCGGAAATACAAACCAGGCCGGCTGCTGTGTCGTTGCCTGCAATTCCTCATCGGATATTATTATAGTTCTCGGGGCCGAAGATAATTCTTCACGCGGTCAGATTGCCGAGATTCTGTTCCGGTGCACATCTTGATTTTGTATTATATATTCCTCAGAAAGAGAGGTATGCGCCTTTGTCCGCACGTCCTTCATCGCGGATTTTTTGCGCACCAGCAATGAGTGTTATTAATTTACTTACACCGCATGTTGCGGATCTTATAGCCGCGGGAGAAGTCGTCGAGCGTCCCGCATCCGTTATAAAGGAGCTGGTTGAAAACTCCTTTGATGCAGGCGCAAAGAATGTTACCGTAGAAATACGAAACGGTGGTGCTACCTACATCCGGGTGACGGATGACGGCTGCGGCATGGCTCCGGAAGATGTCGGCATTGCTTTTTTGCGTCATGCTACAAGCAAGCTCAAAGATGAATCCGGACTGGATTCGATTTCGACAATGGGATTTCGGGGTGAAGCTCTTGCTGCTATTTCCTCTGTGAGCCGCATGGAGATAACAACAAGATTAAAAGGCAGCTCTACGGGCACATTCCTCAGCCTCGAAGCCGGTGAAATAGATGATATGACCGAGACCGGCTGCCCCGAAGGCACAACCGTTGTCTGTCTTAACCTTTTTTATAACACTCCGGCCAGGCTTAAGTTCATGAAGTCCGACCGCAGCGAGTCGTCTGCCTGTATCAACGCCGCACTGCGCTGCGCTCTTGGCAGGCCCGATGTTTCAGTCAGGTTCATACGTGACGGCTCCGAAGAATTCTTCACCCCCGGCGACGGAAGGCTTGATTCGTGCATTTATTCCCTCCTTGGCCGTGATGAATCGCGAGGCATGCTTTCATGCACATCTTCATCAGGTAGCCTTAAACTTTCCGGTTTTGTCTCTTCTCCCTCTGAATGCCGCGGCAACCGGGCTCATCAATATTTCTTTGTCAACGGCAGAAATATTAAATCCGCCACTTTACAGACCGCTCTTGAACAGGCCTACCGCAATTCACTTCTTGTAGGGAAATATCCTTCCTGTGTGCTCTATCTTGAACTTCCTTTTACCGATGTAGACGTAAATGTCCATCCGGCAAAAACCGAAGTCCGTTTCGGCAAGGAGCGAGAAGTTTTTGATTTTGTTTTTCAAAGTGTGAAGCTCGCCCTTGAAGGTGAACAGCGCATTTATTCCGAGACAAAAAACGCTCCTTTGGAACCTGTCTGCGATGTTAAAACACCTGTCGTTTCTGAGGAGAAAAAGGAGCCGTGGATTTTTCACCGGAGTGAAATGGACTACGGTACACAAATGACCATTCGTCATTTTGAACAAAATTTTGAAGAACCTAAGAAATCTGCGATTTCAGACCGTCAGACAGAGGAAATTGTTGAAAAAGTTGTTCAAAATGTTGAAAGTCCTCATATACCCGAACACAATATATTGGGTCAGGTTTTTAAGACATACATAATTGTTGAGCAAAACGGAGAAATTTTGCTTATTGACAAGCATGCGGCACATGAGCGAATGGTCTTTGACAGACTGATGCTTGAAAACCGCGAAATTTCTTCTCAGATGCTTCTGACGCCTGTTACTATGCACCTTTCCGGAGAAGAAGCAGATATTTTGGAAAGCAACGGTGAGCTTATCGGAAACCTCGGCTTTGAGATTGAGCCTTTCGGGGAAAGGGAATATATTGTACGGTCCGTTCCGTCAGATCTCGATCCGTTTCAGACAACAAGCGCCGTTGAAGAAATTTTGGACAAGCTCAGATGCGGTATTTCTCCGGATGACCGCGGTGAGATTTTAAAAACCGTCGCCTGCAAAGCTGCAATTAAAGCCGGATGGGACACCTCCGACCTGGAACTTAAGAAGATTGTCGGCAAGGTCGTTTCCGGTGAAATCAAGTATTGTCCTCACGGCAGGCCTGTGAGTGTTGTAATCACCAGGCAGGATCTTGACAAACTTTTCAAGAGAATCGTATGAGCAAAGTATTAGTTATTGCCGGTCCGACTGCCAGCGGAAAAACCGCGCTCGGCATAGAGAAGGCTCTCGCTCTTGATGGCGAGATCGTTTCGGCCGACTCAATGCAGATTTACCGCGGCATGGATATCGGAACCGCAAAAGCAACGCCGGATGAACGTCTCGCGGTCCGTCATCATATGATAGATATTGTAAATCCGGATGAGGACTACTCCGTTGCAAGGTACGTCAATGATGCTGCGAAGTGCTGCGATGATATTCTTTCTCGCGGCAAACTGCCGATTATTGTCGGTGGCACGGGTCTTTATATAGACTCTCTTCTTTCAGGCAGGGATTTTGGCGAATACGACACTTCGCTCCGCCCTGAGCTTGGTGCTCACTATGATGAGGTCGGCGGTGAGGCGATGCTTAAAGAACTTTCTCTTTTCGATCCCGAGCGCGCGTCCATTTTGAAGCCTAACGATAAAAAGCGTATTGTCAGAGCTTTTGAGGTATACCGGTTAAGCGGTATTACAATAACCGAGCATGATAGATTGTCCCGGCAAATTCCTCCCAGATATGAATATGATTTTATTTTCTTAAACCCGGATCGCGATGAACTGTACGAACGAATCAATAACCGCGTAGATAAAATGATATCTCTCGGTCTTGTCGACGAAGTGAGCTCACTTCTAAAGACGGTCGATGAAAGCTGTACCAGCATGCAGGCAATAGGATATAAGGAGATTGTTCAATATTTAAAAGGGGAGCTTACGCTTAATGAGGCTTCTGAGCTCATTAAACTTTCAAGCAGAAGATATGCGAAAAGACAGGTAACATGGTTTAAACGGTATGACAATAAGTGAAAATGTAAAAAGAATACTTGATGAAATTGACGGCAGAGCGGTTTTGGTTGCTGCCACAAAAATGAATGACGTCTGCCGTGTTCGTGAGGCAATCGGCGCCGGAATTCAATTCTGCGGTGAAAATCGCGTGCAAGAACTTGTCGAGAAAAATGCACAGAATGCATACGACGGTGCCCATCTTCATTTTATAGGCCATCTTCAGAAAAACAAGGTAAACAAGGTAGTAGGCACATGTGAGCTTATTCAAAGTATCGATACTTCGGAGCTTCTGTCCGCTGTTGCTAAGGAAGCTCAAAAAAAAGGTATTACTCAGGATGTGCTTCTTGAGATAAACATCGGTGCAGAGGAATCAAAGTCTGGATTTTCACCGGCAGATGTGTACAATGCGCTGGAAGCCGTTCCGGAAGGTGTCTATGTAAAAGGGCTCATGTGTATACCTCCAATATGCCGGAACAGCAACGATAATCGTCCGTTTTTCGACCAAATGGCTGAGCTTTTTGTTGACATTGACAGCAAAAAATACGATAATATCTCTATGGGCTTTTTGTCCATGGGCATGAGCAACGATTACCTTACCGCCATAGAATGCGGCAGTAACATGGTTCGTGTCGGAACGGGTATTTTCGGCCCGCGTAACTATTAAGCGGAGGCTTTTCCTATGGGTTTCATGGATGAACTGAAAAGACTCGCTCAGCCGTACGATGACGATGACGATTTTTATGAGGGTGCCGATGAGGCATATGCTCCGTCACCGAAAACGGACAGTTTCAGCGATGACAATATAGATTTCGAGGAAGCTTTCTCTACAGAAGAGCCGCGGGAACCCAAAAAGCCCCGCAAGCCGTTATTTTCCCAGTCCTCTGCCGAGCGTGAATATGCTCCCAAAGCTCCTAAGAGCAGCAAAAAGCAGAAGACCGGCGGAGAATCTCAGGTTCTTCTTTTTAATCCTAAAAATTTTGATGATGCCGGTGAGCTTGCTACGTATCTGGGGCAGAACAGGAGTGTTGTTATGGCCCTTGAAGATGTCCCGACCGAAACCGCAAGAAGACTTCTGGATTTCATCTCCGGGATTGCATTTGCTTTAAATGCAAAGATTACCTCGGTTTCTGCTAAAACTTATTTTATTACTCCGGAAAATGTCGACCTGCTGAATGTGCAGGCGCAGCAGGAGGATGACTACAACGATTTTTGAAAGGCGGGCTAATAAATGATTACTGCTCAAGACATACGTGAGAAAACCTTTACCAAGGCTAAAATCGGTGGATATGATATGGAGGAAATAGACGAGTTCCTTGAACTCGTTGCCGATGATCTTACTGCTGCTCAGAAGGAATCTGCCGTTTTGAAGAGCAAAATGAAGGTTCTTGTAGACAAGATAGAAGAGTATCGCAGCAATGAATCTGCACTCAATCAGGCAGTCCTCAGCGCTCAGAAACTTGCCGTTCAGATTGAGAACGACGCTAAAGAGCGTGCTGAAAAACTTATTTCCGAAGCAGAGGAAACCCGCAAGGAAAAGCTTTCCGGCATTACTTCCGAGGTAGACGCTGAGAAGAAGCGTCTCGAAGACGCAAAAATCGAGTCTGCAAAATTCCTCGACGGTATAAAAGCGATGTACAAAGTACATCTTAAAAATATTGAGTCCATTACAGGCGACGAGGACTTTGCTAAAATTGAAAAGACTATTGCCCCTACAGTAAATGAGGTTGCCAAGAAGGAAGAAAAAAAAGCTGTTGAAGATACGGTCAGACTTTTTGAACAGCCGGTGATCGACGTTGACGCTGCCGTGAAGGAAATAGAAAAGAACATTTCCAACATTGAGCCCCATCCGGAAACCAAGATGGACCTCAGCGATGGCTTTAAAGACATTCCCTTCCTTAAAAGAAAAGCCGAGGACAGCACACAGCCCTTTACTCTTTAATTTATGACTATTCCGGGGCGCGGTACAAGCGCCCCTTTACATTTGATTGGAGTCCGATTATGGCACAGGATTATAATGCAACATTAAATTTACCTAAAACTGATTTTCCGATGCGTGCAGGTCTTCCTGCCCGCGAGCCGGAAATGTTGAAAAAATGGGAAGAGATGGATCTCTACCATGAGCTTTTGAAAAAGAACGATGGAAATCCACGCTTTTCACTTCACGACGGACCTCCGTTTTCCAACGGGGCTATTCATATGGGCCACGCTCTTAACAAGGCTCTCAAGGACTTCATCGTCCGCTCGTATGCTATGCGCGGTTACTGGACACCGTATATTCCGGGATGGGATAACCACGGCATGCCTATAGAATCCGCCATTATAAAGGAGCAGAAACTCAACCACAAGGCTATGAGCGTTGCCGATTTCCGCAGCGCCTGTGAAAACTATGCCGATCATTATATAGATGTACAGCGCCAGGGCTTTAAACGTCTCGGTGTCATCGGTGACTGGGATAATCCCTATAAAACGATGAATAAAGGCTTTGAAGCCGATGAGATCCGTATTTTCGGAAAAATGTATCTCAACGGTCACATCTACAAGGGACTCAAGCCGGTTTACTGGTGTGCCAAAGACGAGACCGCACTTGCCGAAGCAGAGATTGAATATCAGGATGATCCGTGCACAACTGTATACGTGAAGTTTGCAATGGAAGACGATATGGGCAAGCTTTCACACCTGGATACATCTTCTCTAAACTTCATAATCTGGACAACCACAATCTGGACACTCCCCGGAAACCTGGCTATTGCCCTTAACCCCAAAGACGAATATGTTATTGTTAAAGCTTCCAACGGAGAGATGTACATTGTTGCCGATGCACTGCTTGAAAAAGTTATGGATGTCGGCGGTATTGATGAATATGAAGTTGTTGAGAGGCATGAAGGTGCTTTCTTTGAGAACATGCTTGCAAAGCACCCCTTCCTTGACAAAACATCCCGTCTTGTTTTAGCCGATTATGTTACCATGGACAGCGGCACCGGATGTGTTCACACTGCACCCGGCTTTGGTGCCGATGACTATTTGACATGCCTTCGTTACGGAATGGATATGGTTGTTCCCGTTGACGATCAGGGACGCCACACGGATTATGCGGGCAAATATGCAGGACTGAAAACCGACGAGTCCAATCCCATCATCCTTGAAGACATGAAGCAAAGCGGCAGACTCTTTGCAAGTGAAGAGATTATTCACTCATATCCTCATTGCTGGAGATGTAAGAGTCCGATTATATTCCGCGCAACACCTCAGTGGTTCTGCTCAGTTGATTCCTTTAAAGAAGAAGCCGTTAAAGCATGTGAAGATGTTAGATGGCTTCCCGAATGGGGCAAGGACCGTATGGGCGCTATGATAAGGGAAAGAGCTGACTGGTGTATTTCTCGTCAGCGCCGCTGGGGCCTGCCTATTCCCGTATTTTACTGTGAAGACTGCGGCAAAGTTGTCTGCACTGAGGAATCCATCGATGCCGTTGCAAACCTCTTTGAAACTGAAGGCAGCAATTCCTGGTTTGACAGAGAAGCCTCGGAAATCCTTCCTGAAGGTTTTAAGTGCCCTCACTGTGGAGGAACTCATTTTACAAAGGAAACCGACACTCTTGACGGCTGGTTCGACTCCGGATCCACTCATTATGCCGCCATGAAGCGTGACCAGGATTTTTGGCCCGCAGATATGTATATTGAAGGCGGTGACCAGTATCGCGGCTGGTTCCAGAGTTCTCTGCTCGTCGCTGTCGGTGCTCTCGGCATGGGTGCTCCATATAAAGAATGCCTCACTCATGGCTGGACTGTCGACGGTGAAGGCAAGGCTATGCACAAATCTCTCGGCAACGGTGTTGATCCTGCTGATCTTACAAACGAATTCGGTGCAGATATTGTACGTCTTTGGGCCGGTTCTTCAGATTATCATCAGGATGTACGCTGCAGCAAAGAAATTTTCAAGCAGCTTTCCCAGAATTATCTCAAGTTCCGCAATACTGCGCGCTACTGTCTCGGAAATCTCTCCGGATTTGATCCAAACAACCTTGTCTCGGCTGATGAAATGCTTGAGCTCGATAAATGGGCCGTCACAAAACTCAACGCTCTGATTGAAAAGGTTGCCGCAGCCTATAACAATTACGAATTTCATGTCATTTCACATGCAATCAATGATTTCTGTGTTGTAGAGCTCTCAAGCTTCTATCTTGACATCATCAAAGACCGTCTTTACTGCGACGAGACTGAAGGTCTCAGCCGTAGAAGTGCACAGACGGCTTTGTGGCTGATTCTTGATTCCATGACTAAGATGTTTGCACCTATTCTTGCCTTTACCTGTGATGAAATTTGGCTTGAAATGCCTCACACCGCAGACGAAGACGCAAGAAACGTTGTGCTCAACACAATGAATAAACCCTTTACCGATTATTCTCTTGACGAAACCACTATGGCAAAGTGGGATAAGCTTATCTCTCTTCGTGATGAGGTTAATGTATCTCTCGAGCTTGCCAGAAACACAAAACTTATCGGCAAACCTCTCGAAGCTTCCGTTACTTTACCTTCTGTCGATGAAGAGCTCAAAGATATGAATCTTGCTGACCTCTTTATCGTATCCAAGTGCCTTGTCGGAGATGTTGATACAATTACCGTGGAAAGAGCACAAGGAACTAAATGCCCGAGATGCTGGAAACAGTCCGAGCAGTCAGATCCTGAGACCGGCCTCTGTCCGCGCTGCAAAGAGGTAGTTGCGAAACTTTAATCGAAATTTCTTCTAACAAAGGAGATTTTATTATGTTTTATGCTATAGTTGGAATGCTCGTTATTATCTTTGACCAGGTTGTTAAATACTGGGTAGATAAAAACATTAACTGGCAAGAACCTGTCAAAGAGCTTATTCCAAATGTTATCAGCCTTGTTCGCGTTCAAAATGACGGTGCGGCCTTTTCTTTCCTTGCCGGCGGTGGTGCGCGAATCTGGTTCATTGTGCTTACCGGAATTTTCACACTTGTTGTTATTCTTGCTCTTGTTACCAATTTCATCTCAGGCAAATTCGGCAGATGGTGCCTTGTGATGATTACGGCCGGCGGTTTAAGCAACTGTATTGACCGTATTCTTTACGGATATGTCCTTGACATGTTCAAAGTTGACCTTTTCAACTTTGCCGTACTTAATGTCGCCGATATTTTTATAACAGTATTCGCAATACTTTTTATACTGTATATTCTTTTTGGCGGAGAGAAGGAACTAAACGACCCGGATGAGTTTGATGAGGATGAAGAAAATCCATCACCCGTGAAAGCTGCCAAGCGTAAACCGAAGAAGGTTAAGGCTGATTCCGCTGATTATGATACGGACTACGCTGCCGAAAAGAAAGTTATTAAATCAGAAAAGTCATCTTTCTCAAAGGCCAAAGCGGATAATTCCAGCACTGAAAGTGAAAGACGCTTTACCGTTGCAAAGAACAATTATGCTTCTGGAGATAATACTGCTGCAAATGATGAATTTGAAGCATTCTTTGCCAAAAAGTCTGAACGAAGCGAAGCTGCTCCGAAGAAAACCAGCAGACCGCTTGTGAAAGATAAATCTGTTGAAGAAGAGAAAAAGCCGGGCATTATGCCTGTAAGGCTGTCAGATTCAGCGCCTGTTCAAGAAGATGTCAAGCCTGTCTCCTCGGATCCTTTTGCAGAGTGGGATCGGGCAAACGGAAAAACAACGCAATCATTTACTCCATCAATTGACGCCGTGGCCGAAAAAGCCATTCCGGTTAATAACTATGTTGAGGAAAATATTCCTACTAAGCCAAGTGCTGGTTCTTCTGGTTCTGACGACTTTGATTTGGATGCAATTCTAAATGAGTTTAAGTAAATTTATATCTCAGGAGAGCGGAGAACGAATCGACGCTCTCCTGACTCATTATATGCCTGATTTTTCAAGAAATGCCATTCAGAACCTTCTTGATGGCGGTCATGTAACTTTGAATGGGACTGCTGTCAAAAAAAATTACCGTTGCAAAAGCGGTGATGAATTTGAAGTCAATGTACCCGAAATTCGAGATTCGGAGCTTGTTGGCGAAGATATTCCTCTTGACATTGTTTACGAAGATGATGATATTATTGTTATAAACAAACAGCGGGGATTAGTTGTTCATCCGGCTCCCGGTCATACTGACGGGACCCTTGTAAACGCACTTCTTTTTCATTGCGGTGATTCGCTTTCCGGCATCGGAGGAGAAAAGCGGCCCGGCATCGTCCATAGGATTGACAAAGATACGTCAGGTCTGATTATTGCGGCAAAAAATGATGCTGCACATCAAGCCCTTTCAACACAGCTTTCAGATCATACTCTTTGCCGTGAATATGAAGCTGTTGTACGCGGAAGCTTTAAGAATGATGAAGGAACCGTAGATAAGCCTATCGGCCGGAATCCGACAGACAGGAAGAAAATGGCTGTCACGGATAAAAATTCCAAGCATGCGGTCACTCACTGGAAAGTTATATCCAGATATTCCGGTTATACACATATATCGTGCAGACTCGAAACCGGAAGGACACACCAGATAAGAGTGCACATGGCATCAATAGGGCATCCCTTACTTGGCGATTTCACTTATGGTGCTCCTTCTCCCGATAAAGGGCTTGAAGGCCAATGCCTCCATGCAAAAAAGATTGAATTCATACATCCGTCAACAGGTGAGAAAATATCCCTGGAAACGGAACTACCCGAATATTTCATAAATGTATTAGAAAGGCTTAGAAAGGTATGAAAAACAAGAGTAAAATTGTCTTTTCTGTTCTTGCTGCAATCCTGATAATAGCAATCATTGCACTCGTATTTAAGATTATTTCCGGAACCTTCAAACTTTTAGGGGGCGCACTTGATGCAATTCTTGGAATAATTATAATTGTCGTGCTTTGCGGAATCGTTATCTGGATGTTCAGATATGCAGATAAAAAAAGAAAATAATTTTCTTGCTTTTTTGATAAAATGGCTTTCTAAGCTTTTACTCCGTACTGCTTAACTAACCTTAACCACTTTTTATATTCTTTTTTCAGGTGAAAAATGCAAAATCTTGAAGAACTATTAAAAGAGAATAAGCTGCTTAAAGAAGAGCTCCGTTTCAAAACAGAGCTCCTTGATGCACAGAATTCGACTGCTATTGCAGTATATGAATTTAACTTAACAAAAGACGTCATAGAGCAGGAGATCGTTCTGGAAACAGTTAACGGTCCTTTCAAGCTTATTGAATCTTTAGGTCTTACGCCGCCGTGCAAGATTAAAGATGTGTTTGAGCCTCTGTGTTTGGCAAATATTGACGATAATTCCTCCCTTTACTGGTGTCTTAAATTTTTCGACAAGGACTATCTGATTGATTCTTATAATAACGGAAAAAAAGAATTGGCCTTTGAGTACAGAAGACGTGAGACCGCTCCCGGTCCGAGATATCTCCGTCAAACCCTGCTGATTGCTGAGGATCCGCATTCCGGGGATATAATTGTAAAAGGTAATTCGAAAGATGTTACCAACCGGTACCGCATGCTGGGCAATGTTTCAAGAAAAGATGAAGATGTTACCCACGCTGCAATACTTCAAACTCTAAGCGATTTATTCTACGCCACCTATTTCATTGATTTCACAATGAAGTCATACATCGCTCTGTCAACAAGTGACGAGCTGAGAACGCAAGTTGGGGCTTTCATGAATGCTGAGGAAGCACTTCTCGGCTGCTGTGATATTTTCGTTGTAGAGGAGTTCCAACCCGAGGTGCGTAAATTCTTCACTCTTAATAATATTAAAGAAGAATTAAAATTCAAAAATCATATTTCGAGAGAATTTAAAACTAAGTCACTGGGCTGGGTTCGCGCTACATTTATAGCCTCCGATTGGAATGAGGACGGAAGTATTGCCTCTGTTATTCTGACCGTTTTAGAAATTAACGATGAAAAAAAACGTCAGATTGAAGAACAGGATGCCAGAGAAAGAGCCGTACGTGCTGAAGAAGCAAGCCGTGCAAAAACAAGTTTCCTTTTTAACATGAGTCATGATATACGTACGCCGATGAATGCAATTCTCGGTTATACGGAAATAGGGCTCAAACATAAAGGTGACGATCAGAAGACTTCCGACAGTCTTGAAAAAATTAAAATAGCAGGAAATCATTTACTCAACCTTATAAATGATATTCTCGAAATGAGCCGTATAGAAGCCGGAAAATTAGTTCTTACCGATGCACCTCTCGATTTGCGTAAAGTCATCGACAGTCAAATGTTGATAATTCATTCGCTTGCAGCCTCCAAAGATATCGACTTTGAACTGAACCTAGGTGAAATAAATACCCCGTATATCTATGCTGATGAATTGCATTTAAACGAGGTTATCATTAACTTGATCTCAAACGCAATAAAGTACACACCGCATGGAGGCAAAGTCATATACTCAGTTTGTCAGTTTGGAGATGTAACGGATAACATTGCTACTTTCCGTTTTGAAGTCTCAGATAATGGCATTGGGATGTCCGAGGAGTTTCAGTCCCACCTTTTTGAGTCATTTTCAAGAGATGACTCTGCGGAGGTAGCAAAAATCGAGGGCACGGGGCTTGGACTTTCAATTGTCAAACGTATCGTTGATCTTGCCGGTGGAGTCATAAGCGCTAAAAGCTTTCTCGGTAAAGGTTCTGTTTTTACAGTAGAGTTGCCTTTTAAAGTTATGAGTTCAGAAGATATTGCTGTATTTGAAAAAGAGGAAATCACAAACTCTACTACTACATCGGACAAAAACAGATTTAAAGGTAAGAGAGTACTGCTTGCCGAAGATAATGAAATGAACCGTGAAATTGCCTCGGAAATTCTGTCAGAAGCCGGTTTTATTGTAGAAGAAGCCGAGGATGGAGAAGCTGCCGTACAAGCTGTTGCTAAAAACGGACATGCATATTATGACTTCATTCTTATGGATATACAGATGCCAATAATGAATGGCTATGAGGCAACGAAGTCCATAAGAGGACATGATAATGGTGACTGTATCCCGATTATTGCCCTCTCTGCCAATGCTTTTGAAGAGGATAAAGCAGCCTCTATCAACGCCGGTATGAATGATCATGTCGCAAAGCCAATTAATGTGACGGAATTATTCACTATATTATCAAAATACCTATAATCTGCTTTTCTAATGGCACCCATTACTACACTCGGTATAATGGGTGCCTATTTTCTATGTCAGCTGTGCCCGGTAACCATATATTCAGGCGATGCAAAAAGGAGTCATCTAAAAGATGACTCCTTTTTGTGTTGGCATTGACCTATCTTCCCGGCACGTCGCCATGCAAGTATTGTCGG
>R06__coassemble_351_pt1 | contig 16983 bp, 15 predicted proteins | sample R06__metabat2_high_PE_027 | metagenome-assembled genome bin R06
CAAGTGCACTGCGGCTTATTTTTATATAGAGACTGTCCGTGAAAAGCGCATCAAACTGAACGGCGATGAGACGCCCCTTCGCCATCAGCGCCCCGCGCTGCTTTATTTTTGTGAAAAACCGGAAAGGTGAGTTGCCTCTTGGAAATACTACTGCCTCACCGCAAAGAGCACCGACCTTGGTGCCGCCTATATAGAATATGTCGCAAAGAGAAGGAAATTTTTTGACGGATATATCGCAAAGGGGACTTGCAAGGGCATACCCGAGCCGGGCCCCGTCAATGTAGAGAGGAATATCATATTCTTTGCAGACATTGTGGATTGCTTTTAGCTGCGCATAGCTGTAGAGCGTACCATACTCGGTCGGGAAAGAAATATATACCATGCCGGGCCGGACCATGTGATTGATATTCTCGTCCTTAGAAAAATCTTCAAGATAAGCGCTGAGTTCATGGGCGTCAATCCTGCCTTCATGTGAAGGAAGAGATATGACTTTGTGCCCGCCGTACTCTATCGCCCCGGCTTCGTGGGAGGCGATATGCCCTGTATTCGCGGCAATCACGCCTTCGGTCGAATCAAGAATGGAGGATATTACAACGCTGTTTGTCTGTGTGCCGCCGGAGATAAAATAAATATCCGCGTCGGGAATATTGAAAAATTTGCATATTTTGTTTTTTGCCGAGACGGTGAAATCGTCATCTCCGTACCCGCCGGATGGAAGATGGTTTGTCTTTACGATATTCTCAAGCACCTTTTCATGGCATCCGTTGTTATAGTCAGAATCAAAATAGAGCATTTTAATTTGGGCCTCCTTCACTCATCATTTTATCGACGATTGCTTCTCTTTCTTCCTTTGAATAAGGCTCGGAATCAAAATCCGTAAAAAACCTTACCTGGACGCTTTCGAGCCTGCCGGCACGTATGCGCTCCGCCCGGCTCGAAAAATCTCCGCCGAGAATGAAGCGGTAGACAGCGTCGGCAAAAAACCAGAAGGCAAGGTATATGTATTCATGCCACATGCTGTCTGCATCGACAAACCTTGTCATTATAAAGGCCGCAGCGAGCATTGAGATGAGAGTTACTATAAAAAGAAGACGGCCGCGCAGAAGATAAAACTGCGCATTGCCAAGCTTATATGCAAAATGGTCTTTTATTGTTTCTGTGATGTTCTCTTTTTCGTCCTCAGAGAACTCGCAGCCGGTTATATCCAGAACGATAGGATATCCTGCGGGGATAAAATCCGCGGTTTTTTCAATATAGTCTGTAAATTCGCTGTTCAATGTCTCGTATCCCTTGACGGAGTAGGTGCTGATAATGTCATCAATACCGGATACATTGCATGAAATTACCGCGATATTGTCTTCAATGTAGTCTCTTTTGACGCGCTTTGAAAGCTGAGCGTCTTTTTTTGAGAAAAACAAGAGATTTCTTAAAAAGCCCATAAAACTGCCTCCGTAAATGTTTATAGATCACATAGCAATATATCATACCATCAAAAAACTTTGAAGTGTCCTTGTATGGGCATTTTTTCGCTGATATAATAATTCGGATGAATCGGAGAGAAATATGATTAAATTTTTTGTAAACAGAAATATCGGCGCTGATACGGCAGATCTTTCGCAATATGGGGAAAAGTCCGCAAAGGAAGCAAGAGATTTTCACAAAACTTTAGCGGAATACTTTGAAACTCCGCTTCGAAGCCTTGATGTGCTTGCCGAAAATTTCGGCGTCGGCGGGATATATGTGAAAGATGAGAGCTATAGATTCGGCCTTAATGCGTTCAAAGCTCTGGGCGGGAGCTATGCAATAGGAAAACTCATTGAAAAAGAGAAAAATATCGGTACCGTAATAACCGCAACAGACGGGAATCACGGAAGAGGGGTTGCGTGGAGCGCAAAGAAATTCGGTCTTAAAAGTGTTGTTTATATGCCAAAAGGTACCGCCAGGGAAAGACTTGACAATATCTTGAAGCTCGGTGCCGATGCGTCAATCCTCGATATGAATTATGATGATGCGGTGAAAAAAGCAAAGACCGATGCAGATAAAAACGGTTGGACACTCGTGCAGGATACGGCATTTGAAGGATATGAAGAGATTCCGCAGTATATAATGCAGGGATATACAACCATGGCACTTGAAGCAGATGAGCAGATGGGGAATATTCCTCCGACACATATATTTCTGCAAGCCGGGGTCGGGTCCATGGCAGCTGCCGTAACAGCTTACTTTTCGGATAAATATAAATACACGAAACCTGTAATAACCATTGTTGAGCCGAATAAGGCGGACTGCTTTTATCTTACTGCAAGCGCAAACGACGGTGAAATACACCCGTATAAAGGCGAAATGAACACAATGATGGCGGGACTGGCCTGCGGAGAGCCCTGCACACTTGCGTGGAAAATCCTAAAGGAAAAGGCAGAATACTTTGTGTCAATTGATGACTCAAAGGCCGCACTCGGGATGAACATGCTTGCAGACAACGGCATAGTATCGGGGGAAAGCGGCGCCCCGGCATTCGGATTTTTCTGCTCCCTTATGACGGACGAGGCCATGAGAGGCCTCAGAGCTGAGATAAAGATAGATAAAAATTCCAGAATACTCTTTTTCTCTACAGAGGGAGCAACCGACAGGGAAAACTTCGAAAAGATAACAGGAAGAAAAGCGGAAGACATACGGTGAGAAATGGAAAGTAAAAAAATATTCGGACATATATCGCTCCTTCTCTGCGCGGTAATATGGGGCATAGCATTTCCTTTTTGCAAGGACGCGCTTAACAGCATGGGTACATGGTGGGTTCTCACGGTAAGGTTCGTACTTGCAGCGGTAATGTTTGCATTTATAGCCGGGAAAAAACTTAAAACACTTGATAAAAAGGCCGTCGCGGCATCAATTCTCATGGGCCTTTTTCTTGTAGGTGCATATTTTACACAGACACTCGGACTTAATTACACGACATCCGGCAAGAGCGCATTTTTGACAACCACATACTGTGTGATGACACCGTATCTTGCCTATCTCATTTACAAAAGGAAGGCAAGTAAAAAAAATATTATTGCTGCGGTAATATGCACGGTCGGGATAGGGTTTATAACGCTTGAATCCGGATTCGGCAATATAAATATAGGGGATATCTACACAATAGTCTGCGGTGTTTTCTTTGCCCTGCAGATTGTCGTTATGGAAAACTACATAGCGAAGTATGACGGGTTTGCGTTAACCTGGGTGCAGATTGCAACATGTGCAGTCGTATATACTTTATGTGCTGTCTTATTTGAGCAGCCGCCGGTTGTGTCTCAGCTCAGCACGGTCTGCATATTTGAACTTTTATTCCTTGCACTTATAGCCACGGGATTCACATTTGTACTTGAAACGTGGGGAATGAGAGTTACACCGTCAACGCATGCGGCGGTATTGATGTCACTCGAGTCACTTTTCGGGGCACTTTTCTCGGTGGTATTCTACGGAGAAAAACTTACCGTATTTACCGTAATAGGATTTGTCCTTGTATTTATATCTGTGCTGCTTGATGAGGTAAATACCTGATTGAGGCATATCATTTTCAAAAACAGCAAAAAAAAGACGGCCCGGCTTTTTTAGCCGTGCCGTCTCTATTGCTATTTTGCCTCAGAATTTTACGACACCGGTCCGCCCGAGTTTTTCCGTAATTGAACCGACGTTTGCCTTTGCAAGAAGCTTTTCGGGATTGATTGCACCGAGGTAGTTCTTTACATCGATGTTTTTGACAGCTGCTTTCGGGTCAATTTTCTTTATCAGCGCTTTGGAGTCATTGACGTAGGAGACAGTGTCGGCCTTGATCTTTTCATATTTTGCGTTAAGATCGGCTTTTGCTTTGGCTGCTTTTTTGTTTGCCTTTTTTATAATGGCCTTTTTCACAAATTCAGGCTGGCTGTTCCAGAGAAAATATCCTCCGACTGCAGCGCCTGCCGTGATAACAGCTGCCGAGATGAGCTTTAACGTTTTTTTCTTCTTTTTCTTACAGTCTTTGCAGCATTTGCCTTTTGTGTTTTCATCCAATGGCTTGCCGCATTTTTTGCATATTTTCTGTGCCATATGTTTTTTCTCCTTTAAGGTTAATATTATTCAAAAATTGCGAAGACTCTTGCCGGAAGCCCTGTTGCGCCTACTATGTTCGGCCAGGATGCAAAGAGTACGGCGCCGGCTGCGGGGAGCTTATCAAGGTTGCACAAAACCTCGATTTGAAGCTTGCCTTTTGAAAGGACATAGCGCTCACATTCAAGGTCGCCTGCTCTGGCGGCTTCTTTTGATGCGTCTGTGTCAAGAGCCTCATGACCGTTTGCTGCGGCATTTCTTACTTCATAAAGGTATTTAAGCGCATCAAGCGTCCAACCGGGGAAATTTTCGGAGCCGTCTTCTTTAGCGCCGGAGAGTTTATCCATGTCAGGCCAGTTTTTCGACCAGTCGGTGCGCAGCGCAACAAAAGCGCCTTCGGGGATTTCACCGTACTTTGCTTCGAACTCTTTGATGTCGTCAACCGTCACGGCATAGCACTGGTCTTCTTTTACCTTGCCGCTTATATCTATGACACAAAGCGGAAAAACCGCATCTTTTGACGTGAAAGCATCGGACGCTGCGGCATCTTTTATAAAGTGACAGGGAAAGTCAATGTGTGTTCCGAACTGCCCGGGGAATTTAAATGTCTGGATAAGGCATTCAAGCATGGGATTTCCCCAATCAAAAACGGTCTTGCAAAGTTCAACTGAGCCTTCCGGAATTCCTGACCAGTAGGGGCTCTCGTTTGTAAGAGGATGAGAAAGCTCAACCCAATTGAGTTTTTTTGCATTTTCAAGTTCTTCCCAAAGTTTGTACATAAATATCGCCTCCGAATTAAATTCTGAATTCATTCTACTTTTTGATGAGTTCGAGGTCAAGATAAAGCAGGAAATTTATTTGATAAACTACCGGCAAAAGACACACCGTCTTCAAATAATGTTCTTTTAAATGCACTTTTGAGCGAGTATAATAAATCTGTAAAAGGCAAAGTGATAAATGCGATGAAACCGTGAGCTTTGCGGAAAAATGAATATGAAAATTTAACCGGAGGATACTTTCATGACTGTACTTTTTATAATTCTATGCCTTATAGCGGCAGCGGCATTTATCTGCATCGAGCATAAGGAAAAATACGTGCCGGCGGTTGTGCTGAAGGGTACGGCGTCGGTATTTTTTGTAATACTCGGAATTATAGGGTCGAAGATGTGCGCAGATGCCCCATTCGCAAAGCTTGTTCTCTGGGGACTTGTGCTCGGATGCATAGCGGATATCCTTTTGAATCTCAGATTCTGCCTAAAAAAGATAGGGAAGAAAGTTTTTCTTGTAGGAATACTTGTATTTCTCGCAGGACATGTGATGTATATTATTGCTTTGGCAAAGAAATGCTCGTGCACAATCATTTGTGTGATATTAGGCATTGCCGCAACTGCGGTTTTGATGTACTTCATATTCAAAAAAATTACCGCCGAGAAAGCATTTAAAATTTTCGGAATTTTCTATGTCGGCGCGGTCACGATTATGACATGCATCGCACTTGGAAATTACATTACGGCGCCGTCTGCCTGGGCAGGACTGTTCGCACTCGGGGCGCTTTTGTTCCTTGTAAGTGACGTTGTCATGATTCTCAACACATTCGGCAAAGAGCAGAAGTTTTCACTGCGCATAACGAACCTTTCACTTTATTATATCGGCCAGGTCTTGATTGCTCTTAGTCTGCAGTTCGTGAAATAACCGCGGAAAATACCGTAGAGCGGATAAAACGGTGATTCCTTTAAAAATAAGGACGAATTTCAGTACAAATTCAGCCGTAAAATTGACCCATTCGTATAATTTTGTTAAAATTAAAAGATAGAATGAGGGAAATTATACCCGGAAAGAAGGTATAGGATTGAACAAGGCATTAATCGTTGATGACATAGAGCTCAACCGCGAAATGCTCAGTGATATACTCTCTGATGAATATGAAGTTATAGAGGCGGGAAACGGAAACGAGGCTCTCGAAAAAATTGAGGAGAACTTCAGTGATTTAAGCGTAATCCTGCTTGATCTCGTTATGCCGGAGCTTGACGGCACGGGCGTGCTTAAGATCATGAAGGACAGGGGATGGATTGAACGTTTTCCTGTTTTGATAATCACAGGCGAAACCGATGTTGCAACCGAGCTTAAGTGCCTTGAGCTCGGAGCGGCTGACTTTATAGGGAAGCCGTTTGATGAGAGCAGGGCCAAAAGGAGAGTTGCAAACTCCGTACAGCTTTATACATACAAAAACCGTCTCGAGGAACAGGTAGCCGAAAAGACTGCAGAGCTCAGAAAGAGCAATCAGGTCCTCGAGGAGATGAATGACAAGATTATTCAGATGCTCGGTGACATCGTCGAGTCGCGTAACGAGGAAAGCGGAGAGCACGTTAAAAGAGTAAAGATATTCACCAAAATTTTTGCCGAATATGTAAAGGATCACTTCCCGGAGTACGGTCTTACGGACGAGGATGTCGAGCTGATTGCCACGGCGAGTCCGCTTCACGATGTCGGTAAGATAATGGTAAAAGATGCGATTCTTTTAAAGCCTGGCAAACTTACACCGGAAGAATTTGCCGAAATGAAAAAACACACGATTTACGGATGCGAAGTGCTTGACCGTGTAAGATACATCTGGCCTGAAAAATACAACAGAATATGCAGCGAGATATGTCTTAACCATCATGAAAGAATTGACGGAAGAGGATATCCCAACGGACTTAAAGGTGACGATATACCGGTATCTGCGCAGATTGTAGGGCTTGCCGATGTATATGACGCTCTTGTAACGGACAGGGTATATAAAAAGGCATTTCACCCGGATACGGCGTTTGATATGATTTTAAACGGTGATTGCGGAACATTTTCGGAAAAGATGACGGAAACGTTCAAAGCATGCCGCGAAGAAATAGAAAAAATTACCAAGGCGTGATATATCTTCTGTTTTCAATAAAGTATAGGTACATTTATAAAGGGGGCAGCTTAAGACTTCCATCTGCCGCTAAGATGCTGTGAATAGAGCATATAAAAATCTTCTGTCAATTTTTATGGCAGCTGCCGCAATGCTTTTAATAAAATCCGAGGCTTTTGCTGACAGCGCGTCATATCTTAAATATAAGCCTGTTTTCACTATAGAGGATTCAACTCTTGGGGACAAACTGGCTGAGTTCGTGCGCCTTGAGACAGAGGACGCACACGGGAGTTTTTTGCCTTCGGACAGCATCGAGATGATTAACACCGTTATATATAATGCGGACCTTTATGATTGCGGAACATTTTCAAAGGAAGAAAATGCTTACAGGGAATATAAATATCTTGTAACGGAAAATAAATTTGCTGTCTATGACATCAAAGACCTTACACAATATGAGGGAGAAGAATATACGGCTAAAGTGGGCGATGCGGTATTCTTTTTAAATGATAATAAGAGACCGTTGACATTCGGCATAATAACCGGAGAATCTAATGGAAATATAGTGGTTTCCTGCCAGAATTATGAATCCGATTCGCTGCGCTTCATTGACATAAAATCAGCAAATCAATATAATGTTAAGATAATCGGCATAATTTATCCTACGGTTGAAGAGGTGATATTTTCCTATTTGAAGGAAAATTTCGCTTACACGACCGTCACTTGCTGCGGAATTATTTCAAATATCTATTTTGAATCATATTTTGATTCAAATGCACTTGAGATGGGCGGAAAAGGCGGATACGGGCTCTGCCAGTGGACTGACGAAAGAAGGACTGCACTGATTTCATGGTGCGAAGAAAATTCGTTTGACTACACCCACATTATACCGCAGCTTGAGTTTATGAAGTTTGAGCTCAAGGGCAGTGAGTTTAAACCGGTTGACTCCATGCTGAGAAGTGTTTCTGACAATGCAGACGGTGCTTACGACGCTGCACATGCGTTCTGCTACTTTTACCTGATGCCTCAGGACTACGAGGATGTTGCGGAAGACCGGGGAGAATTTGCGTCGGATACGGTGTATAGTGCATTTAAATTCTGCTGATTTTCATTTTTTCAGCAAGGTTTGCATATCGTGCCATAAAGCAAATAAAATCCGACGGTAGCTTGACAGCAAATCGAATAAGAAAGTAGCCTCAGGTATAACCCTAACTACCTGTAATTTTTCTTAATAAAATTTTTCAAATCTGTATTTTTTGAATTTTAACATTTATTTCCATGTCGAAATTTTGTATCTTCTATAAAATTTCGGCATTTTTTATTGCATTTTATACTTTACATACTTTCTTTGGTGAGAATTTTTACTAGCAGAAGGCGACTATGTATATAGATGTTGAGATAGATATTCCCGACTGTCACGGCAAAATTGTCATCCGGGAAAAGAAGGGTGCACGATATGTTCTTTACGTTATGGTTAGCACGGCAGATGTAATTTTTGACCGGATAGATCTGCCGTATTTTATTTTGATAAATGGTAACAGAATAAAATGCGGGCTTAAAGAAAATGATGAAGTTTACGTAAAATTCTTTAAACCCGTTGCCTTATTTAATTTGAGTGGAAATCCTCGATTCCGGGGAAAATAAATTAAGAAGTTACAGACATTATTCTGACCGGTAAAGCAGAATTTATATGAAAAAAATGGACCCGCTTTATGTAGTCGGGTCCATTTTTAGTTATAATTCTTCTAAAAATTAAGGATAGCAGATACTTACCAAAATTTAGAAACAAATTCATTACAATTTGTTGACATTGAGCCAACAAATCAGTATAATAACGACACTAAAGTAGTCGGCGTGATTTATCTTATGGTTGAAGAGGTGATTTTTCCTATCTGAAGGAAAATTTTGCCTGCAGGTCCGTCACATGCTGCAGAATCATTTCAAATATTTATTTCGAATCATATTTTAATCCAAACGCACTTGAGATAGGTGGAAAAGGCGGATACGGTTTCTGCCAGCGGACCGGCGAAAGAAAGACCTTGCTAATTGCATGGTGCGAAGAAAATTCGTTTGAATATAACCACATTATACCGCAGCTTGAGTTTATGAAGTTTGAGCTCAAGGGCAGTGAGTTTAAACCGGTTGACTCCATGCTGAGAAGTGTTTCTGACAATGCAGACGGTGCTTACGACGCTGCACATGCGTTCTGCTACTTTTACCTGATGCCTCAGGACTACGAGGATGTTGCGGAAGACCGGGGAGAATTTGCGTCGGATACGGTGTATAGTGCATTTAAATTCTGCTGATTTTCATTTTTTCAGCAAGGTTAGCATATCGCACCAAAAATATATTAAATCTGAATTCCGGGCAAAGTTTAAGAAAACAGTATGACTTCAAGAAAACTGCTTAAAAACTCAATAGTCATGCTTCTGCTGATGATCTTCTTGTTATCATCAGCTTCTTATGCATATGCGGCAGCTAAGTATGTGGAAGACGTCATCATAGACAACGTGCTGTGGCCGACAGAAGGCGTACAGATTCCGAAGTTTGAAGGCGAAACTATATATTCATCTCCGGAAACGGACATATCTTTCTCAACCGAAGGATTAACGGATGAGCAGATATATAACAAAAGCACATTCATAAAGCTTTTGCCGGATTCCGAATATAAAATTGAAGATGCTTACTGGATGTTTAGGCCTGCCGGCAGCAATGAGGGCTTCCAACAGGTTTACAGCGGAAGCAATGAAAACGGCACGGTGACATTTTCAACGGACTATGAGTACAAGATAAGAGTGGTGCTTTATAGCGAATATAGTTTTGACAAGGTGCATTTTTCAAAAGACAAAATGAGCCTTCTTGCCTATTTCGACTATTATAAATCCGCGGAGAACGGCTATAACGATATGTCGTATTTTGATACTTTCGTTTATAACGATGATAGTAACAATTATGACCTTAGCGATCACAATTTGCGCTTTGATATTCTTTTCAACAGCAAAGAAGAAGGAGAAAATCCGTTTATAGAGCTTTCAAAGGTAAGTGCTGTCGATTGCAGCAGTTACGGCGAAAAGGACGGAAAGCTTGTAGGCGTGACGGACCGCATGACGGTAACGAGCTCCATGCTGGAAGAACCCATAACCGGGAGCTCATCCGAAGGAGAAACAATAACCGGGCTTGCAGCGGGGACATACAAAGTAACATCGGTATACAATCCTAACAATTTCGTAACTTTGACGGTCAGTCAACCAAGCAAGCCGGAGGCGAGCATAAAAGATATAACGCTTCCTAATGCCGTGTGCGGATACAATCCGGATGATTACGTCAGGGAAGTTGTAATCACAAATAATTCGAAAACAGATGAAATTACAATAAAGAAAAGTGATGTAACCGTAGGAGAAGGATTTGAACTGGTGTTTGCCGAAAACTTCCCGACAGACGGAATTACTCTTAAGGCCAATCAAAGCACGGAAGGTACCGGGTATATAAAAATAAAGCCTGTATCGGGACTTCACGGCACATCGGCATCTGCCACCGTAAAAGCAGTATATTCATACGGGGATTCATCGTTGACGTCTGAAACAACCGGCGGAAAAGTTTCGTTCACCGTATCTCATACGTATAATTTCAAACAAAACGGCTGGTGCGAAAAATGCGGCACATATAAAAGCGATTTTAACGGCACTATCGTTTCGGGCAATAGGAGAACCTACTATATCAACTTCTGGCCGGTATTCAAGGTTGATATAAAGTACCAAAGCAACAATTCCGTGCTCGTTGACGGAGCTGTAATTTCCGCAGAAAATTACACGGCAGAATATGACGAATCAACCGGATACACCAAAATAACGCTGCAGAATTCATTTATAAGAACACTGCAGCCGGGAAGACACACGATTAAATTCGTATTTACCGACGGAGACGGGAAAAGTCACAGCGCATCCGGATATTTCAGACTTTCTTCGGCCACCGGAGTTTATACCGGTGATGAAAATCAACTTACGAGAGCGGTTGTGCTGATTGCTGTTTCACTCGTGGGAATCTGGACAGTGATATTTATTTCCCTTAAAAAGAAACTTGCAAAATAGCAATCATACGATGCAATAACAATAAAGGAGACGGTTATTAAACCGTCTCCTTTATTGCATCTGTTACAAGGCTGTATTCGGATTTTATCTTATCAATAAGTGCGGCAATGTCTCCACCGGGTTCTTTGTCCCTTACTTCTTCGCAGACGTTGCTTGCAGCATTAAAAAGAGCAGTAAGGCTTAAGTTGGCCGCCATGCCTTTCAGGGAATGACTTTGAAGGAATAAATCCGGCCAGTCTTTGTTTTCGTATGCTTCTATCATTTTGCCGTACTCCGCACTGTCAAGAAACTTGCCCAGATATTTTTTTACACGGTCTTCCTTCATAAGACGGCTCATCACATCATCGTAGTTGCCGTTAACTCTTATATAAAACTCTTTAAGATCCATATTATACAGTTAAATCCTCCCAGAAATTCCTATTGCTAGAATTTTAGCATTACTGACAGATAATATCAACGGCAAAAATAAAAAAGACCGGCAATAAGCCGACCGCATAAAAATTACCATATATAAACGAAATAGCCCTTGACTGCTGCATCTTTCACCTACAACAATCAAGGGCTATTTCTCTGTCACTTTTGTATCGAGCATCTTGGTTACCTCCCTAAAATCAAAGATTTTTCCGGTGCCATTTAAACCCACTCTTGGAATCCATTCTACGTAAAGCTTATGCGCTTGAACATTCCCACCGTTTAACTCCGGCACCATGGCCCGATAAATTGGGCTCATCTCTTTTGCTTGAATATAAAATAACAGATGTGAATCTACATATCAAGAAGAGTAATACCCAAAGTTTTACAAAAACTGTTGTATAATAAGCACAAAAATAAAAACGGTATATTGACAGAGATTTGTATATTTCATATAATATAAATGTTGTGAGAAAGAAAATTCCGCCTTTTAAAGGGCGGAATTTTTGACAATAAGGGCAGATTAGGGTGCACCGGAAAAAGCAGAGAAGCGGGGCATTCGTTGACGGAAATGCCCTTTGGTGATATTATTCCAAAATGTATCAGAATAATGCCGGAAATCAGTACGGCATACAAAAGGAGTTGGATTATCCTATATGGATGGCGACAGTCGATTGCAACTTATATCGGCAATCATTCTGCTGTTTTTCGCAATGTTCTTTGCCGTGACCGAGACATCTTTTGCCTCAGCCACAAAGCCGAGACTCAAAGTTATGGCCGACAGCGGAAACAAAAAAGCCGCAAAGGCACTAAGAATTCTAGATGACTTTGATAAGGCGATTACAACGATTCTTATATGTACAAACATTGTCCATATAAGCATTGCGACACTTGTAACGCTTGCCGTTACGAAAATATGGGGCGTGAGCTTTGTATCTGTGAGTACAATCATTACTACCTTGGTTGTGTTTTTCGCAGGCGAGATGCTCCCCAAAAGCATAGCTAAAAAGTACCCTGAGTCTTTCGCACTTTTCTGCGCCGGACCGCTTGATGTACTGATGAAAATCTTCTCTCCGCTAAGTACTCTTTTAAGCTCTTTCGGAAATGCTGTTTCAAAGCTTATAAAGGGTGAGGCCGAGCTAACGGTCACGGAGGATGAGCTTTACGATATTATTGAAGACATGACCGAGGAAGGTACGCTTGACGAGGAGCAGGGGGATCTCATATCCTCTGCGATCCAGTTTGGTGATTTGACCGTTGAGAGCATACTGACCCCGAGAGTGGATATAGTTGCGGTGGACATTGATGATTCCGTTGAGGAAATTTTGTCTGCCATAAAGTCATGCTCTCATTCGCGCCTTCCGGTATATCGCGGCAGCATTGACAACATAATAGGCGTATTGCAGATAAGGAAATTTATAAAACAGTATCTGAAATCCGGAACCGGACTCAATATCGGCGCACTTCTTGACAAGCCGTTTTTCGTCTATCAGGGAATGAATGTTGACGAGCTGCTGCCTGTGATGAGCAAAAACAAGAAAAATATGGCAATAGTGACGGACAACTACGGGGGAACGCTTGGAATCGTCACGGTCGAGGATATGGTTGAAGAGCTTGTGGGCGAGATCTGGGACGAGGATGATGTTATAAAAGAAAACGTAGTTAAAAATAAAGACGGCTCACTCAGCGTTGACGGAAACGAGCATGTATCGGATGTCCTCGAAGAGCTGGGCTGGGACGGAGACGATGACGGCATTGTCGACAAAGTCATAAGTACCTGGGCTCTTGAGAATTTCGGCATAATCCCGCAAAAGGGTGACAGCTTCATATATGACGGCTTTAAGATTACGGTTACGGCAATGGATCACAACCGCATAGTCCGCCTTAAGGTTGAAAAGGAGGGCTATGATGAATAGTATTCTTACTTATGCTCTCGGAATAGCCGTGTGCCTTTTCTTCTCTGCATTTTTCTCCGCAAGCGAGATGTGCTACAGTTCATGCAATGCCCTCCGCCTTGAAAATTTGGCTGAAGAGGGAGATAAAAGAGCAAAAATAGCAAACTACATCGTAAAACACTACGACAATGCTTTAAGTGCGATACTTATTGGAAATAACCTGGCGAATATAGCCGGGTCCTCAATTGCGACAATTCTTGCCGTTGAAATATGCAACGGAAGTGAGGACTACACCTGGGTGTCAACACTTTGCATGACTCTTCTCGTTATAATATTCGGTGAGACGGTTCCAAAGATTACAGCGAAGAAAAAAGCAAACGGATTTTCACTGGCCCTTTCGTATATAACCCGTGCATTCATGATAATCCTCTCGCCTCTGGTCTGGGTTGTCGTGCAGCTAATTAAGCTTTTTACGTTTCCGCTTAAAGGCGAAAAAGCAGGGGAGACTCAGGAAGAAGCTGTTGAGGAGCTGCAAAATATAATAGAGACCGCTCAGGACGAGGAAGTTCTTGACGAGGAAAGGACGGAGCTTATCCGTTCGGCTATAGATTTTTCGGAGACTTCTGCTTCTGAGGCAATGACAGCAAGGGTCGATGTATACGCAATCGACATAAACGACGGCTTTGACAAAATCCTCAAGGCGGTCGAGAACAGCCCGTACACAAGAATTCCCGTTTACGATGATTCCATAGACAAAATAATAGGCGTCCTTTACCTTAATCATTTTTTGAAAGCCATTACGGACGACAAGAATACGGATATAAGAAAACTTCTGATGGAGCCCATATATGTGTATAAGACGATGAAGCTTCCCGATGTGCTTTCAAAGCTCAGAAAGAATAAGCAGCACCTTGCAATCGTTACCGATGAATACGGCGGCGTACTGGGAGTTATTTCAATGGAGGATGTGCTTGAGGAGATAGTCGGTGAAATCTGGGACGATAATGACGTGATAGAGGATGAAGTCACGGCGTGCGGAGAAAACGAGTTTGAAGTCGACGGCGACATGGTAATTTCGGACTTCCTCGACTACGCAAACATCCGTGAAGATGACTTTGACTTCGAAAGCGAGACGCTTGGAGGATGGACGATAGAAATGATCGGAGACTATCCGCAGATCGGCCAAACATTCACATATAAAGATTTAACAATTAAGGTCCTTGCAATGGATGGACTTCGAGTTGAGAAAGTACTGGTGAAAAAGAACGAAAACGAAAAAACAGAAAATTAAGTTAGTACTGCCGGTATTAACTGTATGCTTTTTGCTTTGTGCATGCGGCAAGACTGAAGATGCGGTACCGATTTCAACTCCGGCTCCGACTCCGGTGCCTACGGCAGAACCGACACCGGACCCCACACCGACACCTGAAGTATTTTTAACACAGGACGGAGAGGCATATCTCGACGGAACGCTTACACCGACATATGAAGGAAAATTCATGGTCACGGAAGCCCTTGAGGTACTTGGGTCAACAGACGGAACATGGCACGGCATAGAAAACGACTTTGAAGACAAGTATGTCAGTGTAGACCAGTTTTGCTCAAAATTTAAAATCGGAATATTTGAAGACGAAGAAGACGGCACAATTTACTGCACGTCCGCAACGGGAGACTGGACATGGCCTGAGGGGAAACACGTTGCACTGATGATGTATCACGGAGTTTCAACGGGCGGCGGAGACGAGGCGAACCTCTTTATGAGGCCGAGTGAACTTGAAGAGCAGATATTGTACATCCTCAATAACGGATATACTCCGATCTGGTTTGAAGATTTATGTGACATTGAGAACATAGAAAAGCCAGTCAAACTTACTTTCGATGACGGATGGGCAAACCTGTATACCAATCTCAAACCGCTGATTGAGAAATACGGAGTAAAAGTAACCATATTCGTAAACACAAAGGATATTCCCCGCCAGGAGCACGGGAACCACATGTCGGGCCCTGAGATGATGGAGATGTACGAGACAGGATATGTTTCGATTCAAAGCCACTGCGTCCAGCACGAAGATTTGGATAAACTTACCGAGTCCGAGCAGGAATATCAGATGAAACAGTCCATGCTGGATATAATGAGGTATTTTAAAAAGCAGCCTCTTGCTATTGCGTATCCGGAGGGCAGATATAATAATATTACTTTGAAACTTGATGAGAAGTACTACAAGTTCGCAGTTATAATGGATTCAAGCAGAGGGTATTGGGATTCATCGGATAACCCTTACCTGATAGAGAGATTCTTCCCAAACAGAGGGATACTAACAGAGGAATACGCTGCCTGGCTTGAATACACATTTGAATAAAATATATAAATCCGCCGCTTTATAATAAAGCAGTGGATTTATTATTTTTCCCCCTATAGATTAAGCGGCACAGTTATTATGCCTGTGACAGTGAAAACAAAAAAATGCGGCCCGGGTTTGGGCCGCACACTTTTAATAAGATGAATTATGCTGCTGGAACTGCTTCTTCGACAACTTCCTCGACTGCTTCATCTGCAGTCTTTAATATTGCGCCGTTGTCATCGATTGTAATGTCGTCTCTCTTTGCACATGTCTTGCAGATACGGGTCTTGTTGTTTGCAATTGCTGTAGCAACATCGCCCTCGTAAGGCTCTGCTGTGCGGTTGAGATGCTGGCAGTCAAGATGAGTGTGGTAAACGCTGCCGAATTCTGTCCAGTAAACTGTCTCGTCGGCAAGAGTTGAAGTCGCCTGCTCGAGGCCTTCTTCAGAAACAGGGTTCCAGTCGTAGCTGGCACCTACACCGAGAAGGAGAGCGACGGCTGCGACGATTGTAGCAACCTTCTTGAGCTTGGGATCGGCATCTTTGTTTGTGAGAGCAAGGATAATGAACGGAATGAATGCGAAGCAGCAGACGATAACGCCCATATTGTTCCACAGCCAGAACTTTGTTTTGTTTGCTTCGGAAATGGGATCCATGTGGTTGGCGGTTTTCCAGAACTGCGCTCCGACAATGACGAGGATAAGGTCAATTACCAGGAATGCAATGAGCTGTGCCATCTGAGAGATGAAGCCCAGATCGACTTTACCGTTGAGTACCAATACGGCGAGTACTTCACATGCAAATGCGAGTATCCAGAATACCCATGCAAGAATACGTTTTGTCTTTGCGGCGCTTTTGTCAACGGGCTCGGCGGCTTTTGTTGCCTTAGGATCGGCCTTTGCAGCATCGGGGGCGGCCTGGTTGACAGAAGGAACCTTCTTTGTTGTCTTTTCAGCCATTTTTATTTTCTTCCTCCAAAAATAAAATTAATAATTTAGACATAGGTATTAAATCACAAATTCTTGCTATTTTCAACTCATTATGTCATAATACATCCAACTTCCAAAAATATCTAAAGGAGAACAAAATAAATGGATCTTACCTCTTTAATGGGCGCTCTTCTGAGCGACAACAGCGTTAGTTCCGTATCAAACAAAACCGGCGTCAGCTCTGCACAGGTTGCAAGCGTTGTAGCAGCAGCTCTTCCGGCACTTTTAAACGGCGCAAATCAGCAGGCGTCTCAGAAAGAACCAACAGAGAGCTTCCACGAGGCTGTACTTGAGCATGCCA
>R06__coassemble_355_pt1 | contig 16852 bp, 14 predicted proteins | sample R06__metabat2_high_PE_027 | metagenome-assembled genome bin R06
CGACAATTTTGATGTTGTTCAAAGGACACATAAGTGCGCATTTGCCGCACCCTATGCAGCTGTCTAAAACATAAAAAGGCTTTGTACGGATAAACATCTTATAAAATCCAGGCATTATAATTTTGCTTTCTATAAAAGACAATTGCAAGTAAGTGCACCTACATGTTAGCGTTATCCGAAAATCGATTTTCCGGTATGATAAAAAAGATCAGCAACACCAGGTTACGGATTCGCCAGTGTTGCCTGCCGGACGATTATGCCGGTGACGTGACTTTGAATATTTTTGATGGTTTCGGTTCAAGAAAATTCAAAAAAGACCTCTGAGTTCAACTGTTTATAAGCTGTAAAAGAAAAAAGAAATATTCACATAAAAAATGAATAGAGAAAGCTGTTATGTAAACCAAAATGCGGCATTTAAACAGGTATATTCAGTAAAAAATGTTGAAAAACATGTTGAAAATGTTAAAAACCTAAGAATTTATGGCATGACAATATGTAACTTTTATGTAATTATTCATTTTTGCTGATGAATACTCATAATTTTTGTAAACCAAATACTCTTTACATGGTTAAAATCATGTCATATAATTAAACAAATTCTAATGCATGGAGATTGATTATGATTAATGTTGATTTATCCGGCGCAAGAGAGTTTTTCAAGGGAGAACTCGACTATGCAAAGGCCAAAGAGGCACATGAAACCCTTATAAACGGAACCGGTGCGGGTAATGACTTTACCGGTTGGCTTAAGATTGCCCGAAAAGTAAAAGAGACAGAGCTAGACCGCATATGCGCAGCAGCAGACAAGATAAAGGCACGCAGCAAAGTTCTCGTGGTAATTGGAATCGGAGGATCATACCTTGGAGCCAAAGGTGCTATCGATCTTTTGAGACCCTACTGTAAAAAAGATGATGTAGAAGTAATATTTGCGGGCAACGGTCTTAGTGCAGATTATCTCAATGATATGATTGAGATAATAGGAGACAGGGATTTTGATGTGAATGTTATATCAAAATCCGGCACAACTTTAGAGCCTGCCGTGTCCTTCAGAATTTTCCGCGAACTTCTCAAAAGAAAATACGGAGACAATGCAAACGATCATATATTTGCAACGACTGATGCTACACGCGGTGTTTTAAAGGGTCTTGCAAATGACAACGGATGGGAAAGCTTTATAATTCCGGATGACGTGGGCGGAAGGTACAGCGTGCTGACCGCAGTCGGTCTTCTTCCGATGGCAGTTGCCGGAATAGATGTAAGAAAGGTACTAGACACGGCTATAGACACAATGGATAAGCTGTTTGTGTTCTCAGAGGAAAATCCCGCTGTGCAGTACGCAACCGCAAGACAGAATCTTTATGCAGCAGGTTATGGGATAGAGATTCTCGGCTGCTACGAACCGTCGTTTAGATTTATGGCAGAGTGGTGGAAACAGCTTTACGGAGAGAGTGAAGGCAAAGACGGAATAGGCATATTCCCTGCCTCTGTTGAATTTACCGCGGATCTCCACTCCATGGGACAGTATATTCAGGAAGGACAGAGAATTCTTTTTGAGAGCATAGTGAGATTTGATTCTTCACGCACATCCTTTGCGGTTCCTTTTGAGGAGACAGATGCCGACGGTCTCAACTATATAGCGGACATGGACCTTGCCAAGGTTTGCTCAATTGCATCCGATGCCGTCAAAGAGGCACATATCTCCGGCGGTGTGCCCAACATCCAGATTAATTTCTCAAAACGTGACGAAGCAGGATTTGCCGAGATGGTATGCTTCTTTGAATTTGCATGCGGAGTATCCGGATATATAAGCGGAGTGAATCCGTTCAACCAGCCCGGAGTCGAGGCATACAAGAAAAATATGTTCAGAATGCTTGGTAAACCGGGAGCAAAATAATAATGAGAAGATTTGTAAGATGGGATAAAAAATACCTGTATTGGGGACTGACCGCATTTGTCGTTATTGCGGCCTCCATAGTATTTTATATGCTTTTGAAGTATATTCCCGTGATTGGTCAATTTTTATCAAAACTTACTAAAATCCTATCTCCTTTTATCTGGGGACTCGGCATAACATATCTTATAGCCCCTTTAATGCGGAAGCTTGAAAAAAAGATACCGAAAGCACTTGCGGTAATAATATGCATTGTTACGCTGCTTGCAGTCCTTACGGCATTGATATATCTTATTATTCCTCAGCTTTACTCAAGCGTCGAGACAATAGTTGCCAACAGCCCGGCCTATGCGGAAAAAGCAGGCACCTGGCTTGAGGACAGATTCAGCAAATATCCCGAAATAGAGACGTATATAGAAGATAAATTCGACCAGTTCAGCGACGGCATAATAGATATTCTGAAAAATCAGGTGCTGCCTTCGCTTGGAAATGTTGTTACAAATGTGACGACCGGTGTCTACTATGTACTGAAGGGTATATATAACCTTGTTATCGGAATTATAGTTTCTGCATATGTGCTTCCGAATCTTGACAAGTTTCTTGCAGGATGCAGGAGAATATTGTATGCGGTGTTTTCAATAGAAGCTGCCGAAGAGATCAGAAAAGGTTTCAGATTTGTAGATAAAACCTTTATGGGATTTATAACAGGCAAACTTCTTGACTCTGCAATAATCGGGCTTATATGCTACATATTCTGTGCACTTGTCGGCATGCCATATGCCCTTCTTGTGTCTGTAATAGTAGGTGTTACAAATATTATTCCGTTTTTTGGTCCTTTCATAGGAGCCATACCTTCGGCGCTTATCATTTTACTCGTAAGTCCGGTAAAATGCCTCATATTCATAGTGTTTATAATTATACTTCAGCAGCTTGACGGGAATTTTATCGGACCCAAGATACTCGGAAATTCAATCGGCATAAACGGATTTTGGGTCATGTTTTCGATTATTATCGGGGCGGGATTCTTCGGGTTCTGGGGGATGCTGCTTGGCGTACCGGTATTTGTATGCATATACGCATTGATTGAGAGGCGTCTCAGCAGAAAACTTGAAAGAAGCGACCTCCCGAAAGAAGCCGCTTCCTACGAAAATCTTGACAGTATAAATCCTGTTACAAGGGAAGTTTCTTATAAGTGACGAAGTGAGGCTTTGGCCTCCGTAAGGGCATCAATAAAAGCGTCTATATCGGTCTTGGCTGTAAAGCGGCTAAGACCGATTCTTATTGCGCCGTCGATTGTTCTTGAATCGAGTCCGCAAGCCTCAAGTACATGAGACCTTTTGCCCTGTTTGCAGGCACTGGACTTCGAAACATAGATTTCTTTTGCTTCCAAATAATTCATTAAAACTTCGCTTTTGTATCCCGGCAGCGAAATGTTGAGAATATGCGGTGCCTCTGTATCTATATAGGTACACCCTTCCGGGAGAAGAGATATGAGATACTGTTTCAAATCTTCAGCGGGAGTGTAATCCTCAACGGCAGCTGCAAAAGCAGCAATGTTCGGAAGAGCCTCCGTACCTGCGCGACGGCCGGATTCCTGCTCCCCGCCTACAATAAACGGCTTGAGTTTTATACCGTCACGGATATATAATGCACCTATACCTTTTGGGGCATGGACTTTGTGACCGGAAATGGATATCATGTCGGCACCGAGTGATTTGGCCTTGAAGGGAATTTTCATGAATGCCTGTACGGCATCGGTGTGAATTAAAACATCCGGGCATCTCAGCTTCACAGCTTTTGAAATGGCGGATATATCTGTAACTGCACCGGTTTCGTTGTTTACAAGCATTAAGGATATAAAAACCGTGTCATCACGAAGTGCGCCGAGAACGCTTTCCGGAAGAATTTTTCCGGTGCTGTCGGGAGAAAGCCTCGTGACTTCAAAACCCCGCTTTTCAAGCTCGTCAAAGCTTTTTCTTACGGCATCGTGCTCAACGGAAGAAGTTATGACATGCATGCCTTTGCGCTTCATGGATTCGGCACCGTTTATAATGGCCCAGTTATCGCTTTCTGAGCCGCATGAAGTGAAAACAAGCTCATTTTTTTTGCAGCCGAGAGCTTTTGCAATGCTCTCACGGCTTTTTTCATAAAGCTTTTTTGCCTCACGCCCTTTTGTGTGAGTAGAAGACGGGTTGCCGTACGCAACCTTCATAGCATATATAGCGGCTTCCGCTGCCTTATCACAGACAGCTGTTGTTGCCGCGTTGTCGAGGTAATGTTCCATGCGATATATTATAGCAACTTTGGGATGTAAAGTAAATCAGTACGAAACCGCAGCTATTGAGGCGATTCTCAACGAGCGGGGCCATGTCCAGGGGGATAATGCCGACGTTATCATAGTCAACACCTGCGCGGTGACTGCGGAGGCCGGAAGAAAATCCCGGCAGTTGATAAACCGCCTGAAAAAAGAAAATGAGGGCGCAATTGTTGCGGTGTGCGGATGTTACAGCCAGCTGTGCGCAGATGATATAGATGCGGATATAATATTCGGAACAAACGACAAGCATAAGTTTATTGAAGACATAGAGAAAAAGGCGGCAGAGAAATGCGTGGACGATCCGTTCAGAAGATATGACTTTGAATATCTTCCGTCCGGAGCGGTTGACGGAAGGACAAGGGCACTGCTTAAAATTCAGGACGGGTGTGTAAATTTCTGCACATACTGTATAATCCCGTATACCAGGGGCAGATTGAGATCTCTTCCGGTTGATGATGCGGCAATAGAAACAAAGAAGCTGGCGTCAGCCGGATTTAAGGAACTTGTGTTGACGGGCATTGAGATTGCGTCATACGGTGTGGATCTTCCGGGAAAACCGGGACTTGCTGATGTTGTATGTGCGTGTGCAGAGGCAAGCGGGGATATGAGGATAAGGCTTGGGTCGCTTGAACCGACGGTAATAACGGAGGATTTCTGCAAAAAGCTGGCGGAAAGCGGAAAGATATGCCGGCACTTTCACCTGTCGCTGCAGTCAGGCTGCGATAACACGTTAAAGGCGATGAATCGCAAGTATACAACTGCGGAATTTTATGAAAAGACGGAGCTGCTGAGAAGATATTTTCCTGGCTGCGCCATAACCTGTGACCTCATAACCGGATTCCCGGGAGAGACTGAGGAAGACTTTGAAAATACACTTTCGTTCATTGAAAAGTGTGCATTTTCAGACATGCACATATTTCCTTATTCAAGAAGACCGGGTACACCTGCAGACAAGATGAAGAACCAGTGTACAAGAGCAGTAAAAAGCGAGAGGTCTGCGCGTGCAATAAAAGTAAGTGAAAAGATGCATAAAGAGTACTTGGAACAATATATCGGGAAGACTGTGAGAGTGCTTCTTGAGAGCAACAACCGCGGACATACGGATACCTATGTTCTTGTAAAAATTGATGGAGATGCATTGCGCAACGAGATGGCAGATGTTAAAATACTTGGCTTAGAAGGAGAAACCTTATATGGAACGTGTATATAATTTTGCGGCCGGCCCGAGCGTGATGCCGCTAGAGGTGCTTGAGAAGGCAAAAAGTGAAATCACAAACTACAACGGCTGTGGGATGTCTGTAATGGAGATGTCGCACAGATCAGCCGTATATAAAGAAATATTTGACGAAACAAAAGAAGGATTCAAGAAACTTTTCGGCGTGCCCGATACGCATGAAGTGCTCTTCCTGCAAGGCGGGGCGACGATGCAGTTTGCCGCAATACCGATGAATTTAATGGAAGGCGAAAACGCAGATTATGCAATAACCGGACATTTTTCAAAAAAAGCTGCCAAGGAAGCCGAAAAGTACGGAAAGGTAAATGTAATATATGATGCTCTCAAAATTCCGGAAGACGGAGAGCTGAAATTCAATGAAGATGCGAAATATTTTTATTACTGTGCAAATAACACAATTTATGGCACGGAGTGGAACTATATACCGGATGCACCGTCAACGATTGTCTGCGATATGTCATCGGATATTCTTTCAAAACCCGTCGATGTGTCGAGGTATGGCCTTATATATGCCGGTGCACAGAAGAATATGGCGCCTGCCGGACTTACGGTTGTTGTAATCGACAAATCCCTCGCGGGGAAAGAACTTCCCTATACACCGCAGATAATGAGCTACAAAACAATGATAGAAAACGATTCTATGCTGAATACTCCTCCTTGCTGGTGCATATATATGCTCGGCCTCACGGTTAATTGGATTGAAAGCCGGGGCGGACTTGAAGGCATGGAGAAAATAAAAAAGGAAAGAGCCGGGCTTCTCTACGATTATCTTGATGAAAGCAGCCTCTTTATCCCGTCTGCCGACAAATCATCTAGAAGCGACATGAATGTAACATTTAAAACCGCAAGTGAGGAGACGGATGCAGAATTTATAAAAGGCGCTGCCGAACACGGATTTTTGAATCTTAAAGGCCATAAGGTTACGGGAGGCATGAGAGCTTCCATTTATAATGCGATGCCTGTAGAAGGCGTTGAGAAACTTGTTTCCTATATGAAGGAGTTTGAGGCACATGTTTAAAGTAAAAACAATGAATACAATTTCCGAGCAGGGCATCGGTTATCTCAAAAAACGCAATGTTGAGGTAGGAAAAGATGTAGAAAACCCTGATGCTTTGCTTATCCGCAGCGCAGATTTGCACTCTATGCCGCTCGGGGAGAATCTGCTCGCTATCGGACGGGCCGGAGCAGGATACAATAATATTCCGATAGAGGAATGCGCCCAAAAAGGTATCGTTGTATTCAACAGCCCCGGAGCAAATGCGGAAGCAGTAAAAGAGCAGGTTATGATGGCACTTATAATGACGTCAAGAGATGTTCTGGGAAGCATAGACTACGTTAAGTCAATTGCAGACAGGGGCGATGAAATACCTGCGCTTGTAGAAAAAGGGAAAAGCTCTTTTGCCGGCCCTGAACTTTTAAATAAGACTCTTGGCGTGATAGGCCTTGGCGCAACAGGGGCACTCGTTGCAAATATAGCGATTGAGTTCGGCATGACCGTATTGGGATATGACCCGTATATGTCGGTAGACAGTGCATGGCGTCTCAGCCGCGAAGTAAAAAGATGCGAAAATGTGGAAGAGATATATGAGCAATCCGACTATATTTCGGTGAACATCCCTTATACGGAGACAACCGCTCATATGCTTAATGCAAAAGCGTTTGCTAAAATGAAAACAGGCGTCAGAATAGTAAATGAATCCAGAGCCGAAGTGGTCGACGATGAGGATATGACAGAAGCTCTTGATAGCGGTAAAGTCGGAAAATATGTGACAGATTTTCCAAACTCTGTCATACTTAAAGCTCCGAATGTTGTTGCAATGCCGCATCTGGGCGCCTGCACACCGGAGTCCGAAGAGCGCTGTGCCGAAATGGCCGCAGCAGAGATATATGACTATCTCGAAAACGGCAATATAAAAAACAGCGTAAACCTCCCGGATGCACAGCTTTCAAGAATGGGGGCATGCAGGCTCTGCGTTTTGCACCAGAATGTACCTAAAATGCTTACAAGAATACTTGATTTCATATCCGAAAGAAATATAAACGTAGAACACATGATTAATAAAGCCCGCGGAGAATATGCCTATACAATAGTTGACCTGGACAAGAAAATCGGGCCGAAAACAGCTGAAGAGATAAAAGAAATCCCCGACATCCTTCGTGTGAGAGTATTATATGTTGACTGAAAAGCTTTATTACGAAAATCAGAAGCTCTTTGAATTCGACGCAGCCGTCATCAAAAAAGGTGACGGCTATGTTGTGCTAGATAAAACCGCATTTTTCCCGGAGGGCGGCGGACAGAGCTCCGATACGGGGTATATAGGCGATGCGTATGTTGCAAATGTGCAGGAAATAGACGGCGAGATAAGACATTTCGTTGACAAAATGCCAAATGATACTCACTGCCGGATAAATGCCGAGGAGCGGCTTCGAAAAATGCAGATGCATACCGGAGAACACATCATGACCGGTATCGCGCATAATCTTTACGGTGTTGAAAATGTAGGATTTCATTTGGGTGATACAGTGACCATGGACCTCAGCGGAGAGGTCGATGTGGAAAAAATAGAACAGCTTGCAAATGAAGCGGTAAGGGCAAATCTTCCCGTTATTACCTATTTTCCCGAAAATCTGAATTTTGAATACAGAAGTAAACTGGATTTGGTTGAAAACGTAAGAATTGTCGAAATTGAAGGATTAGACAAGTGCGCTTGCTGTGCACCTCATATGTCAACAACAGGGGAAGTCGGACTTATAAAAGTGATATCCCACATGCGCCACAGAGGCGGAACAAGAATAGAAATAGTCTGCGGCATGAGTGCCCTTGACTATATCAAAAAACTGCAGAAACAAAATGACTGCATATCACAAAGCCTTTCCTGTCCGAGATTTGAAACATCTGCAGCAGTAGATAAGCTTATAAAAGAAAAAGGAGACCTTGAATATAAATTAAAAGGGCTCGAGATGAAAATCGCCGGCAGCATGAGTACCGACAAAAATGTTGTTTTTGCAAGCTTGTCGGATGAGGCGCAGAGGGAACTTTGCAATCGGCTTATGGAAAAGCATGAAATCGCAGCGGTGTTTTCAAACGGGAAATATGTGTGCGGCTCAAAGACCTTTGACCTCAAATCAATGGCAAAGGATATAAATGAGGCAATCGGCGGACGCGGCGGAGGCAAAGGCACTATGATAATGGGAAGCTATACACTTTGTGAAGACGAAATACAAAAAAACTTAATGGCCTTGAAAGGCTTCGGCGCATAAAAATTTCCCGTCCGGCAATTTCGGACGGGATTGATTTATTTCTTGGCTTTTTTGGCTGCGGAACCGGACTTTTTATTTTTGCCGGGATATCGGTGATAGCGGTATTTACCGCCCTTCTTTGAATTCTGCTTCTCATCGGCCGGTTTACCGGATGATGGTTCGTCAACGGTTACGTCAACATCTTCAATTGTGTCTTCAACAAAATATGAAGGCGTATTCCATGAATCTTTTTCTTCAACCGGAGATGACTTTTCTTCCTCATCCGGGGTATAAGAGAGAACATGAACCGGCTTTTCTCCGGATTTCGGCCTGCCTCCGGGAACGGCAGCAACTGCTTTTGCCGGAAATTCCCGGACAAGGTCTTCAGAGTCATTGTCAAGTTTCACCTTGACCTTCTGACGCAGAATGTCAACCGAGGTAGCGTTGCCGTATCCGTCAGGAGTTTCCACAAATGCGCCGACTTTAGGTACGTTTGATGTGAGCTCTTCATAGGCTTCTTCTTCGTATCTGAGACAGCACATAAGTCTTCCGCATGATCCGGAAATTTTTGCCGGATTTAATGAGAGGTTCTGGACTTTTGCCATCTTTGTGGATACGGATGCAAAATCGTCAAGAAATTCCTTGCAGCAGTATGGCCTCCCGCATATACCGATTCCGCCTATCATCTTGGCCTCGTCTCTTACACCGATCTGGCGCAGTTCAATGCGCGTATGAAAAGCGGAAGCGAGATCCTTTACCAGCTCGCGGAAGTCTACCCTTCCGTCTGAGGTAAAGAAGAAAGTTATTTTACTGCACTCGAAATTGCACTCGACATCAACAAGCTTCATATCAAGCTCGTGCTCTTCTATTTTTTTCTGGCATATGCCGAAGGCATCTTTTTCCAGCTGTTTATTGTTTTCGAGCGTTTTTAAATCCGCATCCGTGGCTATACGGACAACGGGACGGAGAGGCTGAATGACGAGCTCGTCGTCTACCTCTTTTACACCTTTGGCGCATTCTGCTATCTCAAGACCCTTTGCAGTCTCAACGACAACTTTCTGCCCGACTTCGACGGTTTGACCCTCGGGAGGCGCGAAAAAGTAGTGTTTCCCGCAGGGCTTAAATTTTATGCTTATAACATTTGTCATCAAAAAATCTCCAACAGAGAAAAAATCTGTTTTACATTAACGTTTACATTTAAATATTTAATACATTTTTCCAGCTCTTGTTCAAGAGATGAAAGAACTTCGGCTTCTATTCCGTAACTGTCATGCCTTTGACAGAGCATATCCGCAATGAGCTGAATCGTGTTTTCACAAAAACTCCGGCACTCGCCTATGCTCATTTTGTTATGCCCTTCAAGCCAGGCAATTCTTGAAAGGATGTCACCTGAAAATTCTCTGATAAATTCCTCGGAAAGTTCATAGCTTGTATCAAGACTTCCCTCGGCGGATATTTCAATACATCTGGACCTTACTGTAGGTAGAAAAACGTCTGCTTTTGAACAGCAGAGTATCAAAATAACATACGGAGGGGGTTCTTCCAGCAGCTTTAAAAGAGCGTTTTGTGCTGATGCGTTCATGTAGTCGCCGTCAGCGAAGATATATACCTTGAACTGGCTTTCATTAGGCAAAATTACACTGTCTGCAACAACCGCCCTTACCTGAGAAACCAAGAGTTCGGTCTTTTCTCTGTAAACGGTCACGATATCCGGGCATTGCTGCTTATCTGATTTGACGGCATTTCCTGCAATCTCAAGAGCCTTATCTAAAGCTTTGTTGCCGCTTATTATGTATGACTGCCTTAATACATCCATCAGGAAAGTTTTTCAAGGCCGATGCCAAGCCGGCGAAGAGTTTCCTCTTTTCCGAGAATATGACATATTTCAGTGCTTCCGCCGGGAGTAACAGCTTTTCCGGCTGCTGCAATTCTGACAGGCCACATTACCACACTTTTTTTGCATCCTGTTTGCTCGACAAGTTTTTCCTGTGCTGCAAGGATATTTTCGGGTGTCCAGTCTGAAATTTCTTCAAATAACGGCATGATCTTTTCAAGCACCGCCTTTGATGTTGACTTGTCAGACTTGGATTTTTGATGCACAAAGAGTTCGGATGAATACTCGGGAAGAGAATCAAAAAAGTCAACTTTTCCGGGGATTTCGGCAAGGACTTCGGTGCGCTGATGCAAAAGAGCGGAAACGGCCGAAGTGTTGATTGCTTCATTTTTGACACTCATACGGATGTAGGGCTCGGCTGCGGAGGCAAACTGCTCGGGAGACATAGCCCTTATATATTCGGCATTGAAATATCTGAGCTTTTCTTTGTCAAAAATAGCGGGTGATTTTGAAATGCCGGTGAGGTCAAAATGCTCTTTGAGCTCATCCATAGTAAATATTTCCTGCTCACCTTTCGGGCTCCATCCGAGAAGAGTCACATAATTGATGATTGCATCCGTAAGAAAACCCTCGGACAGCAAATCTTCAAACGAAGGGTCGCCGAGACGTTTGCTCATTTTTCGCGGTGCCATGGCGGGTGTTCCGTCGGGATTGAACACAGGTTCTTTGTTCTCGTCAAGCTTTTGAGCCATAACCATAACGGAGGGACAGTGCACATACTTCGGGACTGTCCATCCGAATGCCTCATAAAGGAGGTTGTATTTCGGCGCGGAGGAAAGATATTCGCTTCCTCTGACTACATGTGTTATGCCCATTACGTGGTCATCCACGACATTTGCAAAATTGTAAGTCGGTAGACCGTCGCGCTTAATAAGAACCTGGTCATCCAGCGTCTTGTTTTCAACCGTAATATCCCCGTATATTTCATCGGAGAAAGTAGTTGTACCCTCATGCGGGATAAGCTGACGGATTACATACGGAAGTCCTTCGGCGGCTTTGCGGTCGGATTCTTCTTTTGAAAGGGTACGGCAGGGATCGTCCCCGCGGTCAAAGTTGCCGGAATCTTCTTCGGATTCCGTCTTTTCGCAAAAGCAGCGGTATGCAGATCCCTTTTCGACGAGGTAATCGGCATATTCTTTGTACATGCTCATGCGCTCGCTCTGAATATAAGGAGCTACGGGCCCTCCGATATCCGGACCCTCGTCATATTCCATGTGACACTGCTTGAGTGTGCGGTAGATGACATCTGTTGAGCCTTCAACTTTTCTGCCCTGATCAGTGTCTTCAATACGCAAAATAAAAGTGCCGTCTGCATGCCTTGCAATAAAGTATGTGTAAAGTGCTGTGCGCAGATTTCCTATATGCATATAACCCGTGGGCGAAGGGGCAAAGCGGGTACGTACCTTTCCTACAGGAATTTTCTTTTCGTTATCTTCAAAAAAGCTCATAGTATTGCCTCCAATTTTTCCGATAAAATATAATAATGTAGATTTAAACAGTTGTCAACGATGATATATTTAGGTATAATTATTTGCCAATAATTTGCGAACAGGCGGGAAAATGGCATTAAATCCGCCGGCAAGAGGTATAAAAATGGACGAGAAAAAAATAATGTTTTCTGGAATTCAGCCGTCCGGAGATCTGCACCTCGGAAACTATTTGGGTGCAATAAAGAACTGGGTGGATATCATAGATGAGTACAACTGCTATTTCTGCATAGTTGATGAACACAGCATAACCGTACGCCAGGATCCGGCAACACTCAGACGCCGCTCTTCGGAGCAGCTTGCCGAATATATAGCCTGCGGGCTCGATCCGGAAAAGTGCACTCTGTTCATCCAGAGCCATGTGCATGAGCATGCAGAGCTTGGATGGATACTTAACTGCTACACAATGTTCGGGGAACTTTCCAGAATGACGCAGTTCAAGGATAAAAGCGCGAAAAACGCAGACAATATTAACGGCGGGCTTTTCACATATCCGACACTTATGGCGGCAGATATTCTTCTTTACCAGGCGGATTATGTCCCGGTCGGCGCCGACCAGAAGCAGCATGTGGAACTGACGAGGGATATAGCGATAAGATTTAACAATGTATACGGTGAAACATTTACTGTCCCGGAGCCTTACATTCCGAAAGTCGGTGCGCGTATAATGAGCCTTTCAGATCCGACATCAAAGATGAGCAAATCCGACCCGAACGGATGTGTGTTCTTACTTGATAAACCGGAGGATATCGCAAGAAAATTCAAGCGTGCGATAACGGATTCGGATACGGTGAACCCTGTACACTACGATCTTGAAAATAAGCCCGGCGTGTCAAATCTCATGAGCATTTATTCGGCCGTTACAGGCAGAACGTTTGATGAAATAGAAAAGGAATTTGAAGGTCAGGGATACGGAGTATTCAAGAGTGCGGTAGGAGATGCGGTAATAGAAAAGCTCAGACCGATAAGAGAAGAGTCGGAGAGAATGCTTTCCGACAAGGAATATCTCAAGAGCATCTATACGCTCGGAGCTGAAAAAGCAAGTTACACAGCAAGAAAGACTTTAAGAAAAGTCTGCAAAAAAATAGGATTTGTGGAGAAACCGTTTTGACAGTAGTTTTAGCCATTATAGTGGCAGGCATAGTTTCATATTTTATGACTCCTCAGGTCAAGCGCTTTGCCGAATCCGTAGGTGCCGTGGACCAGCCGAGCGAGAGACGCATAAACGACCACCCTGTCCCGCGAATGGGCGGAGTGGCAATATTCTGCGGCTTCACTCTATCGGTGCTGATATTCGCGGATTTCACGCAGCAGGTGCAGGGAATAATGTTCGGCGCAATAATTATTGCTGTAATGGGAGCGCTTGACGATATTTATGACCTCAGCCCTTGGATAAAGCTTGGCGCACAGATTGCGGCGGCCGTTGTATGTATTGCCTTCGGGGTAGTCGTAAATGCCGTATCTGGAGTATCCCAGGGTGAAACAATATATATCTCGGATATTCTGGCTTATGTAATTACAGTAGGCTGGATAGTGATGTGCACAAATGCAATCAATCTTATAGACGGACTTGACGGTCTTGCCTGCGGCATGAGCGCAATTTCAACGGTTACGCTTATGATCGTATCACTTTTCGTTCCGGAGACAAACGATAACGTCACCATTATCCTCGGATGCATATTCGGTGCCTGCATCGGATTTTTACCGTATAACTGGAACCCGGCAAAGATATTCATGGGTGACGTCGGGTCACAGCTGCTCGGATTTCTGCTTTCCACAATATCACTTGTGGGCCTTTTTAAGATGCATGCATTTGTAACGATGCTTGTGCCTATTATTGCCCTTGCTGTTCCGCTTGCGGATACGGCGTTTGCATTCATAAGAAGAATTCTGCGCGGACAAAGTCCTTTCCATGCCGACAAGGGACATTTCCATCACCGTCTTTTGGCCATGGGATTTACCCAGAAGCAGGTGGTTGTGATGCTATACGGCGTCTCAATGTTTCTCGGGATAATCGCAATAATGATGACAGGAGAGGACAGAACCATAAAAATATTCGGCCTTCTGGCCGCATTTATACTGGCACTTGCGCTCGTTTTGTATGTGACCAAACTAAGCCCCGGGGTAAGGCGGGAACACAGTGCGTCATCCGGAGTTTTAGATGATGAGGATGTTAAAATTTATGAGAAAGGATCATGCAAGAAATGAATCTTAAGCTCAATTACAAACGCACATGTCTTATTGGTTTCGCTTTTTTCGGCATTCTGCTTTTATGGCAGGTCTATGACTCCTGGTGCCCCACTTTCTTAACGGATATTTTCTCACGGGCATGGTACGGAATGAATTCATATGAGCTCAAGTCATGCGGAGACGCGGATAAGATACTCAATGTACAGTGGCTGGTCGGAATAATAATGGCCTGTGACAATCTTGCAGCTCTTATCCTGTTGCCCATATTCGGCTCGCTTTCGGACCGTACGGTTACACCTATCGGAAAACGCATGCCGTATATTCTCACAGGCACATTTGTCGCAGCAATTGCATTCCCGTTTGTTCCGCTCTTTTTCCATAAGGGCAATATTCCGGGGATGGTTGTTACGATGGCAATAGTTCTGATTTTTATGATGATGTACAGAAACCCTGCCGTCGCACTGATGCCTGACATAACACCCAAGCCTCTTCGCGCAAAGGCAAACGGAATCATAAATATAATGGGTTACCTCGGCGGCGCATTTGCGACCGTGCTTGGAATATTCTGCGTGCTGTCAAACTACATAAAGGCCGCAGATGCTGAAAGAAATCTCTGGACAATAGAGATTCCCTTCCTTGTTGCTTCCGTTCTTATGGTCATTTCCGCATTTGTTCTTTTCAAGACAATCAGGGAAAACGAGCTTGCTGTGCAGCTCAAAGATGAGATGGAAGAGGGCGAAAAACAGGCAGCTATCGAAGATGCCATAGATGATGACAAGCCCATGACCAAAGCAAACAAGGCGATGCTTTTTGCAATCCTTGGGGCGGAATTTTTATGGTTCATGGCCGACAATGCAATCGGCACATATATAGGAAACTATGTAATCTATTACCTCAATGCGGCATCATCGGGGACGATGATACTTACAATAGTCGGCGGTCTTGCATCTGTTGTGGGATTTGCAATTGCCGGAGGAATTGCTGACAAAATCGGCAGAAAATGGACAATCTCGGCAGGCCTTTTGATTTCGGTAGTTGCTGTCCTTATAATGTGTTTTGTCGGACCCACGGGTATTGAGAATGCCAAAGGTGACTATACAATGCCGGTTATCCTTTACGCTGTATGGGCAATAAAAGGATTCGGAATGGCACTTGTACACAACTGCTCGTTCCCGATGGTTGTTGAGCTCAGCTCATCAAAGACCATAGGGAAATTTACCGGATTTTACTACACAGCGTCGATGTCTGCGCAGACAATTACCCCGATTCTTCTCGGCTTCGTGTTCAAGCAGACAAAGGCATGGCGGGCACTTCCCGTATACGCTTCAATCCTGTTGTGTCTTAGCTTTGTTGTGTTTGCAGCGATGGTTAAGAATATAAAGGCAAAAAAAGTCGAAAATGCCAAAGGCCTCGAAGCTCTAGGAGCAGATGACTGACAAACAGAAAAACCGTGATTTGAACATCAAAATCACGGTTTAAAAATTCTTAAAAATTAGGAGAAAACCATGGCAGCAGCTATAAACAATGTGTTTTCGGGGTACGATTATTTCATACTAAAAATACTTCACTCTCTGGCGTGCGGATTTCTGACATTTATTTTCAAGGTAATAACCTTTCTCGGAGAAAAGGGCATAATATTTTTTCTTGTAGCACTTGCGTGCATGTGCTTTTCAAAGACGAGAAAATTCGGAGTGTGCCTTTTCGGCGCGGTTGCTTGCGGTGCACTCATAACCAATATAATACTTAAAGATACGGTTGAAAGACTGAGACCTTTTGATGCATCCGAAACTTTCAGACAGTGGGGGGAAGCAGTGGGAGCACCCGAAGAAGACGGATTTTCGTTCCCGTCGGGACATGCAACTGCAGCAGCTGCGGGCGTGACGGCCATATGCCTCATGAAAGGGAAAAAATGGATAGGACCGTCGGTTGTGTGGGTGCTGCTCATGATGATTGCAAGGAATTACCTTATGGCACATTACCCGTCAGACGTCCTTGCCGGGGCTATAGTCGGAGTGGTTTCGGGATTTATAGCGTGGTATATAACGCAGTGGATATACAAAGTGCTTGAAAAGAACGAAGACACAAAATGGGGCAGGTTCTGCCTTGAGTGGGATTTGCCTGTTAATATACCGGAAATTTCAATACCGGGCAGAAAATACCAGAAAACAACCGATGATACTATCAAAACCAGGACGAATGGATATGTCGGGAAACACGAAAAAAAGTAGACATAGTTAAAAAATTAACAAAATTGCATAAAAGATATCGTTTTAAATTTGTCAAACTGACACCGCTTTTTAACTTTACGCAAAAGCGGTGTTATATTATTATAGATAAGGTAAAACCATAAAAATTAAGGAGGTGGAAAACACGTGTCCTTTGAAGCAATAACAGATATTGCCAAAGCGGAAGACGCAGCAAAAAATGCTGTGGAATTTGCGCAGGCTCAGGCTAAACAGATGCTTTCGGATGCCGAGCAGCAAGGCAAGGCAAGAATGGCAGAGCTTGAAAAGAAAGCGGCAGATGAGCTTTCGAAGTTAAAGGAGATGACAGACAAAAAATCCTTGGACGAAGCTGCTGACCTGGCTAAGGCAACAGA
>R06__coassemble_374_pt1 | contig 16441 bp, 15 predicted proteins | sample R06__metabat2_high_PE_027 | metagenome-assembled genome bin R06
GGAACATAGAGCTTATAATTGATACTTCCCGCTTCTTCTGTTTCAAATGTGTCCTCTATTATTTTGACGCTGCCGCCGCAAGTCTGCAGAGAATTTGCAATAATCATGCATACAAATATCACTATCAGCAGTATTGCAAGGATTGCAGCATTCTTCTTTGTGTTTGTTTTCATACTGTTTTCTCCTCTCACCCAAGAAGACTCCGCATGACACGGAGTCTTCTTCTTTTTAATTTGGGCTGCCTATTAATAGAACTCGCCGGGTACTTCTACAACGATATCGCTTACGGGGAAGGATGAGCAGGGATGAATGTAGCCATACTCAACATCTGCCCAACGGCGAAGCTCATTTTCCTGCGGAACAAACACTTCACCGGAAACGAGGTATGAACGGCACCAGCCGCATTCACCGCTTCTGCAGCGTGAGGGTGCCTTGATGCCGGCACGCTCAAATGCCACAAGAAGAGGCTCATCGGCAGATGCTTCAATATCATATTCATTCGGGCCCTGCTTTACCTTTACTTTAAAGGTTTTTCCTTTTGCTTCCGCAGGATATCCTTCGCACTCCCAAGGAGTCTTTGTTACATCGATCATCTTACGGCGGAAGAGTCTCTCCGGCAATCCGAGTTTTTCAATTTCGGGCTTTATAAACTTGTACATTGCCTCAGGACCACAGAGATATACACTGTATTCGCCTTCTTCGGGAGCGTACTTCTTTATTATATCTGCAGATATAAATCCGTTTTCATATCCGTCTTTCTTCTCATCGGAAAGAACGTGAACCACTTTAAACTTGTCGCATTTTGCAGCGATTGCATCGAGCTCTTCTTTGAAGAGAATATTTTCCTCGTCGCGTGAGCCAAAGAGCAAGGTGAGGTTGAAATCTTCTGTTCCGTCCGCAATAGCCTCAGCCATTGAAAGGAACGGTGTGATGCCCGAACCGCCTGCAAGACCGACAACAGTCTTTGCGTCACGGAGTCTGTCATAGAAGAAAAATCCCTGCGGGCATGTGGAAATAACTTCATCTCCGACCTTCATCTCACTGAGAAGCCTGTCGGCAACAAATCCGCCCGGATTTGAACGGACAGTTATTTTGTAAATGCCTTTAAGCGCATCTTTCGGGGCTGAGCAAAGTGAATAGCTTCTTGTTACAAGGCTCTCGTCCATCGGGAGCTTTAGGTTTATATACATACCTGCGCGGAAATAGGGAAGTGCATCTCCGTTTTTGCTCTTTAGGACAAATGTCTTTGCATTTGCCGCACCTCTGTCGATTATTTCATCGATTATAAGTGCGCAGTAGTCCGGATGGAGGTGCTTTGCATTTAAGTTTATCGGAAAATCTCCGACGACTTCTTTTGCCTCGCTTGCCTGTATTGCCTGCTCACGTTCCTTTTTCATGTTTTTGAACTTGAGCATGTCAAATTTGCCTATAAGGCCTATTTTTACTCCGAGATCTGGCATTAGTTTTTACCTCCTTCATCTTCAGCATTGAGTTCCTTGATTGCATATACAGCCATCAGCTGTCCTCCGACATATGCCATAGAGTATCCGTCGCCTCTGGGTCCTGCGACACCGATCGGACGCATGCCTTTAATCGGGCAGTCTGTTGCCAGCATCTGAGTACGTGCAAACATTGCATCCCAGTCTCTTGTTTCATAGCCGTAAACAGCGCCCTCGGGAACGCCGAGATAACGTGCGAACGTCCAGGGTGATGCTATTTCGCATTCCTCTATATGTCCAAGAAGGTCAACACCCATTTTTTCTTTGACACTCTTTATCATCTTCTCGGTGAATTTTGTCTTGAACTCAAAGTAATCTTCCTCTTTAAGGTCATTCCAGTCGACCGGTGAGCCGAATGTTGTGAATGAGCATACGCATGTGCCTTCGGGTGAGAAATCGGGAATTACAACATTGTAGCAGTTGAAGATTGAGTAGTCATTTGTCTTAATTCCGCCCATTATGTTGTTATATTCCACTGCAGAATTCGCAGTTCCCGGAAGGAATGTGCTGTAGTCCTTTATGCCGAGCTCTTCGCAGGTTACATCAAGCGCAAAGTATGCGGTAAACATACGTCCGCCGAACCTTTTGCCGCGCGCTGCCGAGAGTTTCTTTTCGCGCTCGGGCACGAGTTCTTTCGGCATCATCTTGCCATAGATAATATCCGGGTTGATGTTCGGAAGGGCATATCTGCACTCAATATCACCAAGGTTCGTTCTGACACCGCAAAGACGGTCCCCGTCAAAGAGGAACTGCTCTGCACGGCAGTTAAACCACACTTCGCCTCCGAGCTCTCTGAAACGCTCTATCATGGCTGTTGAAATCTGATGTGAGGTATGTCTCGGTATGTAAGCGCCCCTTGAAACATACTTCATAACCATAACTGCATAGTGGACAAATCCGAGATGTTCCATATCAACCCCGAGATATGACCAGTAAATCGCAAGAATGTCCTGGCATTTCTGCGGCAGTTTGAAGGCATCGAAAACCTTCTTAGATGAGTATGCACCGCAGCGGAGAAGGTCGGGATAATCCGACTGAAGTACCTTTGTATCGGGATTGCCCTTCATGTAGGTTATGTATGCGACACCGTCAAGAATCTCCTGGAAAAGATCAAAAAGTCCCTCCATCTTTTTTCTTGAGCCGGGAACATACTTCTCCATTGCATCTATGAAGTTTTCAACTCCGGCCGGCATGACAACATCCATAGGTGTTCCGTCGCTGTACTTGGAAATGCAGCGATAGCAGTCGGGAACTTCGACCCATTCAAGGTCTACACCCCATTCATCGAACATTTCTCTTGTTATGCCCGGATCTTCAGCAGGTCCGAAGTCACAGATTTCATGCAGTGACGGTTCAAATTCAAAGCGTCCTCTGCGGAAACTTGTTGCCGCACCGCCAGGCAGATTGTGCTGCTCTATCAACAGAGTTTTTTTGCCTTTTTGCTGGCATTCGAGAGCTGCTGCCATACCTGCGTTTCCGGCACCGACAACAACAACATCATATTTTGCCATATATTTTCCTCCTATTTTTTCTTGGTTATACCAGTAACGTGAAAATTTTAACATATTGCTAGGTATTTCTCAATATGTTAATATGTAAAAAAACAAGGACGTTTATTATGCAATCTTTTGAAAAAAACAATTCGCAATCTCTGCTCGACAGTGCCCTGACCGCTATTCGCTCTAAAATTTTGTCCGGTGAACTTAAAGCGGGCGAGTATCTTTCCCCGGAAAGAGACCTTTCCGAACAGATGGGCATTTCCAGGTCCTCTCTTCACCAGGCAATTCTTGAGCTTGAATACCAGGGCTTTGTTACAATTATCCCCAGACGCGGCACAGTTGTAAATGACTTCCGCAAATATCCGACAACCCAGTCTCTTGAAGCCCTTATGAGCAGTGACTCGCTCGACATAGAAAAGTCTCTTTTTGACGATATGATGGATTTCCGTCTATGGCTTGAGCGTGAATGCGCCGCAAAGGCATGTGAAAATATTTACCGCAGCACATACTGCGAAATGCTGGATATCATCGATGACCTTCAGGAAGAAAACGCCGACATAGCGGAGCTTATGTATTCTTTTCATTATAAGCTTACCCAGGCCTCGGGCAACAGCCTTTACACTATGGTATGGCGCGGATTTGAGCCTGTTTTAAAAAACATGATATCTCATCACTACAGCATAAAGTGCAGTGACCTTTCACAAAGTATCTGCCTTATGAAAACGCTTATGACTCTTATCTCTGAAAAAAAGCCCTTGGAAGCCGGCGATTGTGTCTGCGAGCTTATAACCATTGGCATAGATGTTCTCCGGGAACGCTACACAGAATGAGTTTTCTTCTTATTTGCAAAAGGCAGACTTGTCTGCCTTTTTTTCTTTTGTTTTGACATTTTCGGTATACGTTAATATAATACTCGTGGTTATACCACGAAAGGAGTCTTTGTTTTGGCTGACGGTAATTCTGCAAGGGAAGAAAAAGCTCTCGCTATTTCCAAAGATATACTGACTTTATCCAGGAATTCTCTTCTTGTGAATTTCCGTTTTCTCGACCGCGCCGTTTCTCATCTTGAATTTGTTGATGACGAGCTCATTTCACTTGAAACAGACGGGGAACATCTTTATTACTCCCCCTGGTATATACTGAGCCAGTATAAGGCAGAACCTTCTGCCGTCACGAGAAATATACTTCACTCAATCTTTCACTGTGTTTATTCTCACAATTTTTTCGGGCCGGAAATTGACCGGCTGAGATGGGACCTTGCCTGTGATATAGCTGTTGAAAACACCATCAACTCGCTTGCATCCGATTGTATAACTGCATCGCGTGCACGTATGCAGCTCGGCACCGTCAAAACACTTCAGTCCGAAATCGGTCTTCTTACTGCCGAAAAAATTTACCATTATTTTACTCATTCAGATATTCCGGATTATGAGATTGAGACCCTGCGCGAAAATTTCATAGGCGACAACCACAGTCTGTGGTACGGAGATAAAGACGAAAAAGCCAAATTTGACAAAAAGCTGAAGCTTAAAAAAATCTGGGAAGATGTATCCAAGCGGATGCAGACAGAGCTTGAAACCATGAATAAAGACCATGACAGTGCTCTTGTACAGAATCTTATGAGTCTCAACCGTGTAAAGCATAACTATTCAGACTTCCTCCGGAAATTCGGAATTCACGGTGAGGTTTTGAAGCTCAGTGATGAGGAATTTGATAATAATTATTACACATACGGTCTCGAACTTTACGGAAATATACCTCTCATAGAGCCTCTTGAGTACTCAGAGCAGCGGAGAATCCGTGATTTTGTGATTGCCATTGATACTTCGGGCTCCGTGCACGGAGATATCGTGCAGAACTTTATACAGCACACACATGATATTTTGATGCAGCGCGAAAGTTTTTTCACCAAGATTAATCTTCACATTATCCAGTGTGACCATGTCATCCGGGAAGATGCACTGATCACATCCGCGGATGAATTCAACGAATATATTAAAAACATGGAGCTTAAAGGCTTCGAGACTACCGACTTCCGTCCCGTCTTTTCATATGTTGATAATCTCATAGAAAAGAAGCTTCTTTCAAATCTTCAAGGCCTGATATATTTTACGGACGGTCTCGGTTCTTTTCCAAATGAGAAGCCTGCATACGATACGGCTTTTATTATTCACAGGAGTGACTTCCGTGACCCTGTTATCCCGGTATGGGCACAGTTTATGACACTTTCCGAGGAGGATATTCTTGACAAACGGTTTTAAGCTTGAAAACGGAATATTGACAACCGGCGATCTGCGTTATATTCAGTCTCAGCAGTTTGCACTTCGCGATGATATTTATAAGGCAGTTATAGGACCCGGTGTCGGATTTTTAGAAGGGGAAGCTTTTGCCGAGTGCGAAAATCTTGAAGCAGTTATTCTTCCGGAGGGGCTTATAAACATTTCCGTTGCCGCTTTTGCATCCTGTGCGAAATTGAGCAAAATTAATATTCCTTCAACTGTTAAACACATCGAGGAGGGAGCCTTTCTTTTCTGTGACAGCTTAAGGCATATAGATATTCCAGACGGCGTAGAATCAATAAACGACCTTTGCTTTCAGTCAAGCGGGCTTGAGGATATTACAATTCCCGAAAGCTGCACTTATATAGGAGAAGAAGCTTTCTTTGAGTGCGAGAATCTCCGCGAAGCAAATGTACTGTGTAAAGATGCCTCCATCGGATTAAATGCCTTCGGCAGCAACTATAATCTGCTTAAAGGCTACATCGCGCCGGGCTATTCCGGTGAGAACAGCCAAACAAGCAATCTTCTTTTTACTCTGCTCTGGGCGAGTTGTCCCGAAAGGCACAATGATGCAACAGCTGCTCGTGCCAGGGAATTTATTTCAAAAAATGAGTCTTTGGTTTTTGAGCGAATATTAAAGTTTAACAACGTTCCTGCGATGACCGGTATTGCATCAACCAAAGCTTTTAATGAATCCAATATTGACAAATATGTATCCATGTCCTCGGATGAAGGTCTTACGGAAATTACGGCATTGCTTTTAAAGGCAAAAGGAAGCAGCAGATTAAATGAGGGAGATTTTGACCTATGACAATCAGTGAAGCAAAACAGCAAATTATCAACGCCATGAAGGCATACTTTACAAAAGATGAGTTCGGCAATTTTAAAATTCCCCGGGAAGCACAGCGGCCTGTTTTTCTCATGGGGCCACCGGGAATCGGCAAAACCGCCATCATGAAGCAGGTTGCCGATGAACTGGGCGTAGGTCTTATCTCCTACTCTATGACACATCACACACGCCAGAGCGCCCTGGGTCTTCCGGTCATTGTCAAAAAATCTTACGGCGGCAAAGAGTATGACGTTTCCGAGTATACAATGAGTGAAATTATTGCCTCCGTATATGATATGATAGAAGAGGCCAGTGCCAAAGAAGGCATCTTGTTCCTTGACGAGATAAACTGCGTTTCCGAAACCCTCACACCTACCATGCTTCAGTTTTTGCAGTATAAAACCTTCGGCAAACACGCAGTACCGGACGGCTGGCTTGTTGTCACTGCCGGCAACCCGCCCGAGTACAACCGTTCAGTGCGGGAGTTTGATATTGTTACCTGGGACCGCCTCAAGAGGATTGATATTGAGCCTGACTATGCTTCATGGAAGGATTTTGCCGTAATGCACGGTGTACATCCTTCGGTTCTCACTTATCTTGACGCAAAAAAGAATAATTTTTACCGTATTGAAGCTGATGCCGACGGCAAGCGCTTTGTCACAGCCCGCGGGTGGGTCGATCTTTCCGATATGATCTGGTTATATGAGGAAAATCAGATCCCTATCGATAAAATACTCATATCCCAGTATCTGCAAAATGCGGAAATTGCCGAAGATTTTGCTTCATATTATGATCTTTTCAACAAATATAAGTCAGACTACAAAATAAACGAAATCCTTTCGGGAACTGTCCCCCAGGATATTCTTAGCCGTTCTAAGCAGGCTCCTTTTGACGAAAGGCTCAGCCTTATAGGTCTCCTTTTAGACAATGTAACTGCCGATATCCGCTCTGTTGTCAGCACGGAAGACGTAGCTTTGGAGCTTCTTCCTGCGCTGAAAGATGTCAAAAGCGGTGCAAGTATAGAAAGCAAAATTGAAGAGATTTCATGTCGCATGGCAAGAGATGAGCGCCGCGGCACTATGAGTCTTGAAAAACTCACAAAATATGAACGGGTTCTCGATTTTCTCGGCAAATGCACAGGTAAATCCTTTGATGAAATAAAGAAAGACTACGACACATTTATCGCAGCCATGAAATCTGCAGCCGGTGCTGCCGGGGAAAAACTTGAAAACCTTTTTACATTTGCTGAAAACGCATGGGGAAATTCCCAGGAAATCTTGATTATAGTAACCGAGCTTACGACAGGCGGTCACAGCGCAAGGTTCATTTCCCGCTACGGATGCGACTCATATTACCGTCACAACGAACAGCTCATGTTTTATGAAAGAAACGCTGAAATCATCAAGCAGCTTGAGGAGATGGAAGACTATGGAATTGAATGACTTTTATAAAGATCTATATGACGAAGCTATGGCCTCTCTTCAAAAAGACCTCCTTTTCAAAAGCCGTGTACACGGTCAGGGGCACATAGAAAGAGTGCTGGACCTCGGCGCTCACATTGCGCAAAACGAGTCTCTCGATACTCTTGAAACTAAAATGCTTTTGCTCTGCTGTTCATATCACGATATCGGCAGACACAGCGACTGGTACGACCCTGTCCACGGATCGGCATCCGCAAAAAAGATTAAAGAGGGCTTCATAAAAGATCAGTTTGATAATTTCAATGATGATGACATGGCTATAATGCTCGCTGCAATTTCTGCCCATTCCGATCATGACAGCAAAATAGGTGAGTATGAAGCATCATACAATATTTCAAATCATGACCGCTTCATGCGGATTGTTACCTGTTTAAAAGATGCCGACAATCTTGACAGAGTGAGAATCAACAAGCTTGACCCGAGTTATCTGCGTCATGAAAAGTCAAGAGAAATGGTTCCCTACGCATGGGAACTGTATAGGAATTACGTTCAAACTCCATAATCAAGCAATCCGGGCTGCACCTCATGTGCTGCCCGGATTGTCTTTTATTATTTTCCACTTTTCAAAAAGCTTTTCTTCACTCCATGCAGCATTTGCCGGGCTTGTCGACGGAAGTCTTATCGCCTCAATGCCTGTTAACGGAAGAAGTAATTTATTGTATAACTCGAAGGATATTGAGCCGTTGCAGTATATGGTGTTTATTTCTGTCTCATTAAGCACCTTCTTTATATCCACGGGCATTGCATTTTTTATGCTGCTGTCAGAAGATGACTTGATATCACATTCTTCTATAACATCGTATAGGGCTATGTTGTGCTTCAGCGCAAATGCCCTTTTTTCATCATTTCCCAAAGGCAAGGCCTCATTATATATTCTCGCCATAAGCGGCCAGAATCTGTTTCTCGGGTGGGCATAATAAAATTCAGCTTCCCTTGATTTGGTAGAAGGGAAGCTTCCCAGTATCAAAATTTTTGAATTCCGGTTATATACCGGTCCGAAACCCCTTTTTATATGAACATATTCACTCACGAGGCACCGCCGAGCAAAAATATATTACATCGCTTATAAGTCTTTGCTCTCCGAACTGTACCGGATTTATAAGTTTTCCGTTTACAACCGTTGTTGCTGTCTGGCCTCCGTCAAGAGCGTATGCTTTTATACAGCCTCTTTTTATCATGGCATCGGCAGCACTTCTCAGCGTTGCTAAAAACCAGTGATGCGGAAGCTCGCAGTTCATATTTAGCGTGAGATAATGATGCTTGCCCAGCATTCCGAGTGCACTTCTTGCATATGTATCGTTTATTTCTCCGTACGGATAATCGGTCGGAGTCACATCAACTCCGTTATCAACCAGAACCGGTCCGAAACTCAACGAAAACAAGATATCGTTGTCCTCAATAAACTTCTGTGCCTCACTTATATCTGAAAACTGATACCTGTACGAAAACAGCATGTCTCCGTCTCCCGTGATATAGCACATATCACAGGTCTGGTCAAAGCGATAAATCTGGCGGTTAAGAACCACTATGCCGCAATTTCTTGCATGGTTATAAAAATCTCCGCCGACGCAAAGAATCGCGTTTGTATCCTTTGCATAGTCGGTTGTTGTTTCGAAGTTCATATCTCCGTAGGTATCTCCGCCTATTTTTCTGCGGAGCTGGCTCCCGTCAGCTATAAACACTTCGGAAAAGGTTCCGACTGTTTTGGCCTCTGTTTCCTGCCACTCTATCATCAGAATCGTTTCGTCAAGATAATATCTTATCAGCGTACCGCCCTTGAACTCAATATCCGGGCTGAAAACCAGTTTTTCATCACCTATAAGGCTTTTTGCCTTTTCTGTTGCTACAAGCTCCATTACTACATTCGGGTCATCTGTTTCACCCCATGCATCAGGATCCGGAGTACTCCCTTTAAGCGCGCTCTCTTCTATCTTGTATGCTACCGGGTATAGTATAGCACTTGAAATAACCTCGCTGCGGATTGAAGAGGCTATTTCATCCATTTTGTTTTCTGCGTCTGTTCCGTTTTCCACCTGCCATGCCCCTGCAGAATATTTGAGCCTCAATTCCGCTGCGACTGTCATGGTCGGTATTTCCTCAATTTCAGTCTCGAGGGCATTTTCATACGCTGCTTGCAGAACATCTTCGCGGTAGGTATCGTCTTCGTTATATACGTCGCTTCTCCTGACTGCGTTCTTTGCCGTATTTTCAAGATATGAATTGACTTTTGTTTTTAATATTGTCTTGTATCCTTCAAGGTACGGGCATGTGAGATTTACACTTACCGTTGCTTCTCTTTTGTCTTCTTTGCTTTCGGTAATGTCTATCTTCATGTTTCCCTTCAGCATATTATAAATTTTAAGTGCTTCTTCACTTTGCGGTTCATCCTCAAAATAGAGTCTGCTGCCATCGGTGAAAACCGCATTTGAATTAAAACCGTTAAGATATGAAAAAGCGGCTGATTCGGGGAGTTCCTTTTCACCAACCCCGAAACCGCCGTTTTTATTTATGTATGTGAAAGCAACAGCTATAAGCATTAAGCAAATAGCTATTATAACTATGAGACCTATTATCGCTGTTACTTTCTCTTCTTTTTTCATGCTGCGTCCGTATGAAACTTTAGTTGCACTTTAGAAATCTGCGTTGCCTGTTGTTCTCGGATGAAGTTCAACGTCACGGATATTGCTTACTCCCGTAAGATACATGACAAGTCTTTCAAATCCAAGACCGAATCCGGCGTGACGGCATGTACCGTAACGTCTCAGGTCGAGATACCACCAGTAATCCTGAGGATTGAGGTTAAGCTCTGCCATACGGCTTTCAAGGACGTCGAGTCTTTCCTCTCTCTGGCTTCCTCCGACGATCTCTCCGATTCCCGGGACCAGACAATCCGCTGCGGCAACGGTTTTCCCGTCATCGTTAAGTCTCATATAAAAGGCCTTAATCTCTTTGGGATAATCCGTTACGAATATCGGCTTGCCGTAGACTTCTTCCGTGAGATATCTCTCATGTTCAGTCTGAAGATCGATGCCCCACTCAACGGGAAAGTCAAATTTCTTTTCAGCTTTCAAAAGGATTTCTACTGCCTCGGTATAGCTGACTCTTGCAAACTCGTTGTCTGCAACATTTCTCAAACGCTCAATAAGCCCCTGGTCAACAAATTTGTTGAAGAACTCCATCTCCTGGGGGCACTTTTCAAATACGTCGTTTATTACATACTTAATCATTGCCTCGGCCAAATCCATGTCATCGGCAAGATCCGCAAATGCCATTTACGGCTCTATCATCCAGAACTCTGCGGCATGTCTTTGTGTATACGAAACTTCTGCCCGGAATGTCGGTCCGAATGTGTAAACATCACCGAATGCCATCGCAAAATTCTCGCAGTTCAGCTGACCGGACACGGTAAGGTTTGTTGCCTTTCCGAAAAAGTCCTGGCTGTCGTCCACGGTTCCGTCTTCTTTCAGCGGAAGATTATTGAGGTCCAGTGTCGTTACCCGGAACATCTCTCCGGCTCCTTCACAGTCGGAACCGGTTATTATTGGAGTATGGACATATACGAAGCCGTTTTCCTGGAAGAAATTATGAATTGCCTGTGCAGCAACAGAGCGTACACGGAATGTTGCCGAGAAGAGATTCGTTCTCGGGCGGAGGTGCTGTATAGTTCTTAAAAATTCCACGCTGTGACGCTTCTTTTGAAGAGGATAATCCGGTGTAGATGCTCCCTCAACTATTATGCTGTCTGCTTTAAGTTCAAACGGCTGCGGTGCGTCCGGTGTCAGTACCAGTTTTCCGTGACATATCAATGCTGCACCGACATTCTGCTTTGCAATCTCTTCATAATTTGAAAGACTTTCCCTTTCAAATACCACTTGAAGAGATTTAAAGCATGATCCGTCATTGAGTTCTATGAACCCGAAATTCTTCATGTCGCGGACTGTTCTTACCCAGCCCATAACCGTCATTTCTTTTCCGCCGTATGCTTCGGCATTCTCATATATCGGTTTTATCTTCTGTCTGTCCATGATAATTTCCTTAATGATAAGATTTTTCGTGTTTTTTAATTATATATGTAGAACCCCACATTTTCAACTTAAAAGATAAGCTGAACCGGGCACTTGTAATTTTTAAGGGTCAGAGTTTCATGCTTTCCGCCGTCTTCGCCGTCTCTCGTCCATGCGACCGGTTTGTCGAACGTAAACTTTGCTTCTTTCGTGTGCAGTATTATCAGCTTGTCCGAATCGAATCGTCTGCTTAGTACCGACGCTACAATCTCTCCAAAACCTTCTACGCTTCCGGGGTCTTTTACAAGCACGAGCTCCGAAATTCCGTCACCGAGGCTCACCGTCTCCTCGCGTAGCTTTACTATTCCTGCAACCGAAGTCGAATTTGACATGCTGCCATACACAAGGTTAGCCTCAATTACCCCGTCATCGAACTCTACTTTTGTATGGTAAGCTTCGATTTTCGGCAGTGATGCAGCGCCCTGAAGGACATATGCAAGATGTCCGAGCGTCTTTTTCTGGTCCTGCGGAGTTGAATAACTTACCTCAGTAAATGCGCCGAATGCGGCTATATACGCAAAGTACTCATTTTCGCCGAAAGCCCCGACATCAAACGGATGCGGCTTGCCTTTTATTATTCGCTTTGCAGCCGCTATCAGATCATTTTTGGGAAGATTCAACGTCGTTGCAACATCGTTTGCAGTCCCGAGCGGAAAGTATCCGACAGGCGGAGGATTGTCTGTCTGCATCAATCCCTCAAGAACTTCGCTTAAAGTTCCGTCTCCGCCGATGCACGAGACAATATCATACTCCTTTGCATGCTTTGAAGCTAGATTCACGGCATCTCTCGGCTTTGATGTAAAATATGTGGTAACAGTATATCCGTTTTTGGAAAGAAGATGCAGCGTTTCGGCAAGGCCCGCCGCGTAGGCTCCCTTGCCAGCGTTTGGATTTATTATCAGCATCTGTTTCTTTTCCATATTGCAATCTCCGTAAAAATTAAGGGCGCAGAAAACTGCGCCCTTTTATGTTTTATTACATTTCGTTAAGTTTCTTTGCCATTGCGGACTTTTTGTGTGCTGCATTGTTCTTATGCAGTAATCCTTTACCGGCCGCATGGTCAACAGACTTAACTGCAACTTTATAGGCACTGGCTGCTTCTTCTGCATTTCCACCCGCAACAGCTGCTTCGAACTTCTTAAGCATTGTCTTAAGCTCTGTCTTGTCAGCGCGGTTCTTTGCGCGAAGCTCTTTGGACTTAACATCTCTCTTAGCGGAAGATTTGATATTTGCCATTATTCAATTGCACCTCCTCCTACAAAATTGGCACCTCTCGTGCGTTTTTGGATTATAGCAAAAAATAGTTATGATTGCAAGAAAAAAATACTAAAAATAAGTATTTTTTTGCTCTTGTGTTTTCTCAATTGTGCTAACCACTACATGTTGTGTAATGCAATGTTTCACGTGAAACATTGATCAAAAATGTTTCACGTGAAACATTGCAATGAAGAAAAACTATGTTATAATCCAAAAAAGAAATTATAGAAAAGGTGATACAATGTCAAAAGTAATAGCTGTTGCGAATCAAAAAGGCGGCGTAGGCAAAACAACGACATGCGTCAATTTAACAGCGGCATTAAAGCGAAAAGGCAAAAAAGTTTTACTTGCAGACTGTGACCCGCAAGGAAACGCAACATCGGGTATGGGTGTAAGTAAAGCATCTGTGCCAGGTATGTATGAAATGCTTATAAACGGAGACGATGTGTTTTCATGCATATATAAAACTGCGTACGGGGATGTAATACCGGCGGGAAGAAATTTGGCAGCTTCGTCTCTGGAAATGGCGGAAATGGAAAACCGGGAAAGCATATTGAGATCAAATCTCATGAAGCTTTACACGGATTATGATTACATTTTTATTGACTGTCCTCCGTCACTTGAGCTGCTGACAGTAAATGCATTGGTCGCGGCAGACAGCGTGCTTATACCGATGCAATGCGAATACTATGCTCTTGAAGGAATAGTTGATCTGGTAAATTCTATCAAGCTTTGCAAGCGGAAGTTAAATACAGGCCTGGAAATAGAAGGCATCGTTTTGACCATGTATGACGCAAGAGCAAATCTGACTGCTCAGGTTGCAGATGAATTGAGAAAATTTCTTCCGACAAAAATGTACAATACTGTCATATACAGAAGCGTAAGACTGTCTGAAGCGCCGAGCCGCGGGTTGCCGGGAATTGAATATGATGAATTCAATCTCGGGTCAAAAGCATACATAGATCTTGCAAATGAATTTTTGGAAAGGAATAAATAAATGGCTGCAACAAAGAAGAGGGAAGCACTCGGGGCAGGATTAAGTGCATTGTTTGGAGATGAGGACTTTACTTCATTGCCTTCGGATGCTGCAAGCACACTGCCACTTTCAAAAATTGAGCCAAGAATAGACCAGCCGAGAGAATACTTCGATGATGAAGCATTGAATGTACTGTCGGATTCGATTGCTCAATATGGAGTAATACAGCCCATAACAGTAAGAAAACTTGAAAGCGGAATATATCAGATAATAGCAGGAGAAAGGAGATGGCGGGCAGCACGGCAGGCCGGTCTGACGGAAATTCCGGTAAGGATAATCGAAGCAGATGATAAAACGACGGCACAGCTGGCGCTCGTAGAAAATCTCCAAAGAGAGGACCTTAACCCCATAGAAGAGGCAAAAGGCTACCGTAAATTGATGGAAGAGTATGGCCTTACACAAGACCAAACAGCTAAGGCTGTAGGCAAGTCCCGTCCGGCAATTACAAATGCAACGAGACTTCTCAATCTATCAAATAATGTTCTTGAAATGGTAGAAAAGGGAACGTTAAGTGCAGGGCATGCCCGAGCTCTTATTCCGATAACAGATGAGACGGCACAGCTGGAAGCAGCAAAAGAAGTAGTAAACAAAAACTACTCGGTAAGAAAAACCGAAGCAATGGTCTCAAAGATGCTGAAACCTAAGGAAGATGTAGATCAAAGCCAAAGTGAAAATATAGATTACGCACAGGAAATATCCATTCTCCTTTCAAAATCCATGGGAAGAAAAGTAAAGCTTACCGAAGGTAAAAATACAGGAAAAATAGAAATCGAATTTTACGGTGACGAAGACCGTGAAATGCTGATATCCAAACTTAAAAAACTATAATGAGGTGAAAAAATGCTTGATATAAAGTTTGTAAGAGAAAATCCCGAAAAAGTTAAAGAAAACATAAAAAAGAAGTTTCAGGATCAGAAACTGCCGCTCGTAGACGAGGTCATATCTCTTGATGAACAAAACCGCGCGGCAATAACTGAAGCAAGCGATTTAAGAGCCCAAAGAAATGCTCTTTCAAAGCAGATAGGCGTGCTGATGGGACAATCAAAAAAAGACCCTTCGAAGCTTGAAGAAGCAAATAAAGTAAAAGAGCAGGTCCAATCAAACGCAGCCAGACTTGCCGAGCTGGAAGTACTGGAGTCTGAGCTTGCAGAAAAAATCCGCAAAATAATGCTGACCATACCAAACATAATAGATGATTCTGTTCCCATAGGTCCCGATGACAGTGCAAACGTCGAAGTCGAACGTTTCGGTGACCCGTCAGTTCCGGACTTTGAAATCCCATATCATACAGAAATAATGGAAAAGCTCGGCGGAGTGGATATGGACAGTGCCGGCAGAGTTTCAGGAAACGGATTTTACTATCTTATGGGCGATGTCGCACGTCTGCACAGTGCGGTTTTAGCTTACGCGAGAGACTTCATGATAAATAAAGGCTTCACATACTGTATCCCGCCGTTCATGATTCATGGGAACGTTGTCGAAGGTGTCATGAGTCAGACCGATATGGATGCAATGATGTATAAGATTGAGGGTGAAGACCTGTATCTTATAGGAACATCCGAGCATTCTATGATAGGAAAATTCATAGATCAGGTAATACCTGAAAATACCCTTCCGCAAACACTGACAAGTTATTCTCCGTGCTTCAGAAAAGAAAAAGGTGCACACGGAATAGAAGAAAGAGGCGTATACCGTATACACCAGTTTGAAAAACAGGAAATGATAGTTGTATGCAAGCCTGAAGATTCAATGGCCTGGTATGATAAAATGTGGAAATTCTCTGTGGAACTTTTCAGAAGTCTGGAAATTCCGGTAAGACAGCTCGAATGCTGCTCAGGAGATCTTGCAGATTTGAAAGTAAAATCCTGTGATATAGAAGCATGGTCACCAAGACAGCAGAAATACTTTGAAGTATGCTCTTGTTCAAATCTGGGAGATGCACAGGCAAGAAGACTGAAAATGAGAGTCAAGGGAGAAGACGGAAAAATGTATCTTCCCCACACATTAAACAACACCGTAGTAGCACCTCCAAGAATGTTGATAGCTCTGCTTGAAAATCATCTTCAAGAAGACGGAAGTGTAACAATTCCGGATGTACTTTTACCATACATGGGCGGGTTAAAGGTAATCGTTCCAAAAAACTAATAATCGGGTAGGAGGCGCCGGCTAGGCGCCGACCTCCCACGGCACCGGACATGCGGTTCCGCATCCGGCGCTTCAAACACTTGAGTGCACTGTCTCGTAGCGTGCAAGGATACTGAAGTACCCTTCCGCTGCGAGATTTTCATTTGTGATTGCTGGACCTAGGGCACTGGATATCCTCCAATATTTCTTCCGCGAATAGGTCAGTTCCGCTGCATGCCGTTCTTCTAAACCGCGCTTTTTAAGATTGTCGAATCTTGTTTGCGGTTTCTTCCATTGCTTCCAAATGTAGCAACGAAATCTTCGGCGCAGCCAGCCGTCCCATTCTTCCATTTTCTTGCGCATGTCTGCTATT
>R06__coassemble_393_pt1 | contig 16191 bp, 14 predicted proteins | sample R06__metabat2_high_PE_027 | metagenome-assembled genome bin R06
GAATATTTTTTCCTCTCCCTCTTCAATGGCAGCATTTTTAATGAAATCAAGCTCGAGCATCGTTATGTCGTCAAACTGCTCTTTTTCTCCTGCAAAGGCATCAATATCCGCTTTAAGGCCCTTGAGAAGTGTTTCCGCATCTGTATCGGCATGGGCATTCATGTAGCTTTTAAGTCTTTCTTCTCCGTAGAGCCTTCCGTCTTCATCGGATGCCTCGGTTACCCCGTCGGTATAAAGGAAAAGTCTGCTTCCAGGTTCGAGCTTGATTCTGCTCTGTCCGAATTTCATGGTATCGTCTATTGCAAGAACGATTCCGGTAGGCTGCTCAAGATATTCAAATTCGCCGTTTGGACCCTTTACCATCGGCTGATTATGCCCGGCATTTACATATGTAAGCTCTCCGCTTTCAAGGTTCAGTATGCCGATCCATGCAGTCACGAAAATATATGTGTCATTGTCATCGCAAAGAAGCTGGTTTACTCTTGTAAAGGCATTTTTCGGTTCCATGCCCATCTGCGCATAATATTTTATGAATTTCTTTGCCATTGTCATGAAAAGCGCCGCCGGCATGCTTTTCCCCGATACATCGGCTATAACAACGGCAAGAGTGTTTTTGTCCACAAAGAAAAAGTCATAGAAGTCACCGCCTATTTCCTTAGCCGGGTTCATTGAAGCATATATCTCAAATTCGTCGCGGTCGGGAAACGGCGGAAATTCACGCGGGAGCATATGCATCTGGATGTCAGCCGCCGCGGCAAGTTCACCGGTTATCCTGGATTTTTCCTTGAGTGAGGTATTCATTTCGTTGATGCACTTTTCGGTAAGTGAAAGTTCATCCCTGGTATCAAGGTTGAGCGGCTGAGCCGGGAATTCTCCGGTAGATATATCCGTGAGATACTCATTTGCCTTGTCGAGCTTTGTAAGCCACCTGAAAATGAATATGTTGATTCCTATTCCGCCAAGCGCCATAAGCACCGTTATAGTCCAGAAAATAGCCTGACAGGCATTATATGTTCTTATTTCCACCTCATCGACCGATCTCCCGGCTGACAAGACTCCGACTGTATTTCCTTCTTTGTCCTTGACAGCCTCGTAATAGCAGATTACCTTTCCCGTATCCACATTTGCAATTCCGGAATATTCCCCTTCGGTATCTATTACATCGGCCACCTTTTTATCTATATACGTGCCTATTATGCTTTCCCCGTCCGGATTCAGCGTTGTTCCGGCAATCCTGATATAATGGCCCTGCATATACCCGTTCTTGTTGTCACCGTAATATGTGAGTTCTTCATCGCTGCATCTCATAAAAGCATATGAAAATGAACCTATTTTATCCTGCATTATCTTAAACGGCTCAAGGCATGTGTTTTCTTCGGTACCGTCTCCTATAAGAGTATCCCCGCAGTAAAGTCCTCCGTCTTTTATGTACCATTCATTTTCGCCGATTAGCTCTTCGACATATCTCAAATCCGTAATCAGTCTGTCGATAATTTCTCTTTCTACAGTCAGCTTTATTGCCCTGACGGTAATAATCTCGACTGCAGCAATTGTCAGAGCGGATATAGCCAGCACAATTGCCGCCATTTTAAAGCGTATGCTGTTACGGCGGAATTTATCGTATGATGTAAAAAATTTTTTTATTCTTTTGAACATAGATTTTAGTTCTCCGGTGTATCGGACGTCTTGGCACTGTTTACAGCGTCCCACAAGATCATCAGGTGAAGTTTGTTTTTTCCTTCTTCGTATTTATATGTGATTTCATCGGAAATGCTTTTTATAAGATATATTCCCAGTCCTCCGATTCTTGGTATATCCTCTACGGGCAGACTTTCCGTTTCCAGAGGGTTAAACGGTATGCCTTCATCCTCCGTATCTATTGACATGAAATTGTCTCCTGCGTGCATGCTTATTTTGAAGCTTCCGTTTTCTCCTTCATAGGCATAGTCAATTATGTTGATGCAAAGTTCATCAATGGCAACATCAATATTACGCCTGACATCTTCCGGGCAGTTAACGCTCAAAAGCAGCTCATTTGCCGCGTCAACCGCTTCCTTCGCAGAAGGCAGAGCGCTGTCAAGTTTCAGTATCCTTTCTTTTGATACATCTAAATTTTTCACGTGTAGACTAAGCGCAGTCATATCGTCAAACTGCTCCTTTCCGCCGGAAAATGCGTCTGCGGCATTGAAAAGAATGTCACAAAGTTCCGCGCTTTCACTGCCTTTTTCTTTAGCCGCTTCAATAAGTTTTTGTGCTCCGAAAAATTCTCCTTTGATATTTTCAGAGTCCGTAAGGCCGTCTGTATATACGGCTATTGAGTCTCCTGCATTGAGCATCAGCACTTTACTTTCAAACGATATTCCGGGGAAAATGCCTATCGGCAGCAAAGCGTTATTTTCAAGGAAGACCGCCGCTCCGTCACTTCTTTTAACTATCGGTATTTCATGTCCGCAGTTGATATACTTCCCAACACCCGAATCCTTGTTTATAAAGCCAATCCAAAGCGTGACAAACATATTTTCCACATTGTCTTCGCACAAAACATCATTTGACTGTTCCACCGCTTTTTCAAGAGAGCCGGTGTTTATTACGGCATTTCTTATCGCATTTTTCGCCTTCATCATAAACATTGCTGCCGGAAGGCCTTTGTCCGAAACATCGGCTACAAGGAAGAAGATGTTTTTCCCAACGCTGAAATAATCGTAAAAGTCTCCGCCTACTGTCTTTGCGGGACGTATACGTGAGTTGATTTCTATATATCCGTCATCTGTTGCGTAAGACGGATCGGGGAGAGACGACATCTGTATTTGAAACGATGCATTAAGCTCCGTCTCTACTTTTGTTATCCTCTCCATATTTTCTGATTGCCTGTGCACCATCTCGGTACCTCTTCTGGCAATACCTGTACAAATTATTGCCGTTATTAACATACCGAGCAGGTGAGGGATATAATAAGATATAAATAAATCTTTCGCCGATGTAAAAATGTCCGTCCCTTGCCAAATATGGAAATTCCGTATTTCATCGCTGGTCTTATCCATTATGTAATTTATCCAGAAGGCGGCTGTATAAACAATGCAGCTGTAAATTCCTGTCTTTTTGACCAGTTTGGCATCATAGTACATTGCACTTATAACAATAGGACCGTATAAAAGAAACTGGGCATTGAGGGGGTACAGAAAAAGCATAAATCCGCTGGTAAGAATAACACACAGGAGTATTGTTTTCTTAACTTTGTCAGATTTGTATCCGTGCCTTTTTGCAATTATAAATGCGGCGAGCGAAATAATTGACGCCGCGGTCATCACCAAAATGCAAATTTGTCCACCGAGAAGGTTTTTTATAAATATATTGCATAAAACAAATACAGACTGTAAAATGCCAAGCAAGAGAAGAGCCTTTGCGGCTATTCTGTTGCTTTTTATTTCGTTTTCATAAAACAATTCCCCGGTTAAATCCGGTTTGTTTGTATTTAATGATGCCATTTAATATCCTCTCATAAACAGCTGCTGCAATATTAGCCGTGTCGTAAAGCACGGCCTTAGACCGCCGCAGATAATTCCGTCAAGCGCTACGGCTTATTTTGCGTTGAAAAATTTTGAAAGTCCGGATCTGTTAAGGACATCATTAACGGAAGTATTAGCATTTATTATCTCCATTTCCCTTCCGTTCAGTCCCTTGTATACGGTAACAAGGTCCCTGAGTCCCTTTGATGATACAAAATCCACACCGCCGAGGTCGAAAATTATCTTTTCAAAATCATCCGTGAATTTTTCATTTACGAAACTTAAAAATTCATCTCCCGTCTGGGAATCCAGACGTCCGACAGGCTGGACAGTCAGAATTTTTTCGTCGGTTATACAATTAATCGTCATAAAGATTCTCCTTTTTCGAAAACCGGTAATTTGAGATCTGCGTGAATAAATTCAGATTATTCATGACATTTTATTTTATCACGATGCATATATCCAAACAAGTTTCCATAAGATAAAAACTTGTGTTTGAAAATTGGCTAATATACATAATTATGCGTGAATTGCCGTTCATTTATTGAAAAATAAATTTTATTGAGATATATTTGAATCACCTTAAAATTTTTATTTGATTCTTTTGGAGGTAATATCAATGAAATTCTCAGAAGCTGTAAAAACTTGTTTTTCCAAGTACTGCTGCTTTACCGGCAGAGCAAGACGCTCAGAGTATTGGTACTGGGTACTCTTTGATTTTATTGTTACTTTTGTGGTAGCCTTTATCGGAGGATTTATTCAGGGTGTCAGCGGCACAGAAAGCCAGATTACAAATGTTCTCACATCTATCGTATCCCTTGCTTTCCTGCTTCCCGGTCTTGGAGTAGAAGTACGCCGTCTGCATGACATCGGTAAAAAGGGCTGGTTTATTCTTTTGTCATTGATCCCGTTAGTCGGTGCCATCATCCTTATAGTATGGGCTTGCAAACCCGGCGATGTAGGCGAGAACGCTTTCGGAGCAGATCCCAAGGCATAATAATCAGTACGAGCCTTGCCCTTAATTTCTCTTTAACTGCATGAGCAGGAATCATTTCTGATTCCTGCTCATTTTATTATTGGCTCTCCTGTATCTTGGTGGGTAAATGCACCCATCCAGAACTATACACATTGATTTTGGTAGCAACAGCATTACAGCTATTATGAACAATGTAGCGGTTCCTGCTACCGGGTCCGCTGCGGTCTTTCACCGCCTGGTTGTTGCCCATGCCGGGTACAGTCAACTACTCGTGGATTCAATCCACGAGTAGTTGACGTAGAGGGTACCTATGAAAGCTGTCTTCAAGGCATTTTTGTGTATTGCTCGGGTGTTATCTTGCCATCGCTGCAATCGTCCCGTTTTATAATGTCAAAAAGAGGACAGCGCCGGCCGTTCTCTGGCGAGGAGTCTCCCCGCCGATTAGGTTGGACCCGGGTTTTGCGACCGGCCAAAATATAAATAACTTAAATGTGACCACCGTTTCAAAACCAATATTCCTGCAGAAGTCTAATTACATAACAGAGGAAATCCAATCTGCAGCAGCATAAAGAGGAACATTCGTCATCCACGCCTGTTCTCTGTACCCGGACATAGAAAATCTGCACGGAACTACAGCCGCATTGTTCTCATAAACTGTTCGTAAACTTTTTGACTTTACATTTTCTTCGGCTTTTATTTCTATTGGATATATATTTTCTTTTTGAATTAGGCAGTCTATTTCCAAAGTGGAGTTTTCTTTTGAATAATAATATGGCTTTTCCCCCAGGGCGATAATTTCCTGAATTATATACTGCTCTGTAAAAGCACCTCTATATTCAGAAAACACTTTCGCACCGGTGATAACATCCTTTGCAGAAATGTCGGACATAGCGCCAAGAAGTCCGAGATCACAAACGAAAAGCTTGAAAGCATCAAAGTCTTCGTAAAATTTCAACGGCTTTTCAATTTTTTTAATGCGGGGAACCTTATGAATGAGACCGGCTTTTAACAGCCACGCGATTGCATCCTCAAATTCTTTTGCCCGTCCGCCTTTCTTTATTGCTCCGTAAATGAATTTTTTGTTTTCTTTTGCGAGCTGAGACGGAATTGAATTCCAAACCAATAGCACCTTGGATATCAGACTTGGCGGGATATGTTTGGAAAAATCCTGTTCGTAGTCACTCAGAATCCTGTTTTGAATAGTTCTTACTTCATTTAAGTCGTTTTTTTCAAAATATGCGCCAACTACCTCCGGCATTCCGCCTACATAATAATACTGCCTGAGTAAATCTGTTAAGGTTGGAGCTAATGATGATATCTCGGCCCAGCGATGTGATTGAAGCAGTTCTAACAACTGACTTTTTCCGGACGCGTCAAGGAATTCCGAGAACGACATAGGATACATTTTCATCTCATCAACCTTCCCGACGGGGAAACCGCTGCCAGTGTGAAGGCTTACCCCGAGTAAGCTTCCGGCAACAACTATATGATATTCCGGGGCATCCTCACAGAAGTATTTCAGCGCGGTAAGGGCAAGAGGAACTTCTTGAACCTCGTCAAGAACAATAAGTGTCTTGCCGGGGTTAATTGGTTCATTGGATAAGGCGCTGAAGGAACGAATCAAGCGTTCCACATTGAAATCATAGAACATGGATTTCATTTCTGCGATTTTATCGCAGTTGATATAGGCCAAATTTTCAAATTCATTTTTTCCGAATTCTTTCAATATCCATGTTTTTCCGACCTGCCTCGCCCCATCAACAATAAGAGGCTTGCGATGGGTATCGTCTTTCCAAGACAGAAGCTTGGCATATATGCTTCTCTTCATTTTTGTATTCCTCTACACCACGCAAATTAACGACAGGACTTCGAACAAAATGCATTAATCAATACATTTTCATGAGCCAATCGTTTTGGATATTATACATTTTTATGAGCGTATAATCAAGCGAAACATTTTCATGAGCCAGCAACACTGATAAACAGCATTTTTCATAGGAAATGTACTTTCCAAACTATTCATTATAAGAAAACTAAGCGAGTCCGAGAAAATCATGCCACTTGCGTGACAGGGTTTTCGCATTGGTTGCAGGGAACGGGATTTTTTCCACACTACCGGAGCTGCAGGTGCTGTTCGGGTACAACAAGATAAAGATAAGTTGCCAGCGCTGCAGTCGTCCCGTTTTACAATGTCAAAAAGAGGACAGCGGCGGTCGGGCTCCAATCCCAACGAGCAACGCTCGTCGGTCTCATAACCGATAATAACGGTACATTCTTCATCATATAAAACAACACCCGCCACAAGGACGGGTGTTGTTTTAGTGGTTGCGGGGGAAGGATTCGAACCAACGACCTCCGGGTTATGAGCCCGACGAGCTACCAACTGCTCTACCCCGCGATGTTTATTGTGCTCAATTAATTTAGCACAACCATATACTAATTGCAAGTTTTTTTGAAAAATGTTTTGACGAAGTTACGGCAATCGCAAAGTCATGCATCAAAATGTTTGGGATTTGAATAAAACTTTTATTGCATCACCAATTATGCGTATTAAGTGAGGTCAAAAACCTGCAAGCCGGTAACATCATCATGCTTCCTGCCGACTTCACCATCATAGCAAGTAATAAACATCTCACATGTTCCGCCTATAACCGCTCTGTTGAGATGGCCTCCTACCATTTCACCGCTTTCACTTCCGGCTCCCATATGAAGGTGTATATACGGCTCGCCTTCTTTCCTTGTGACATTTCCGTGAAGTGAAACAATTTCCCAGGCGCCACTGTAATCTTTTTTGTAATACTTCTGCTCACTTACGTTATACGCTCCAACTGTGAACTCGCTTGCTGCCCCGAGGGCATTTACCATTGCAAGATGGATATCTTCTTTCTTGACAATATTCATCAACTGCTCGACTACTTCTTCTCCAACATCAATTCTGGCAACTAAAGTATTGCCCACTTTTTTATATTCCATTATTTTGCTCCTATAACTTTTTTTGCATATATTTTTTTATTACAACTGTATTCAAATTATAAAATCCTCTGCTCCATATTTCAAGCAGAGCATTGATTTATCAGTCGGCAAAAAGTATCGGTGCGTTTTGAGGGTCTTTAATAATATGAATGTTTGCAGCATCTGAAGCTGTTGAAAATCCGATGCAATTAATCCCGCATTCAGATTCGCTTTGAGGAGTTCCCGCGCCCTTGATATTGTAAGTGAATATCTCAAGTGTCGGGTAAGTCGCATAAAATCCGGGAAGAAGTATATGCCTTCCGGTGACATGGACATTTTCAAGGCCTATTACCTTGGATTTATAACTACCGCTGTGGTCCTTTATATCCCCGGTATCCGTGCAGCCGAATTTATCCTTATAAAAACTGCAAAGAGTCTCCCAATTATCAGTAATGAGATTAACATGGATAAATCTCAATCCTTTATACGCTCTCAGCTGCAAAAGACTTCCAACAGTTTTTACACCGGCACCAAACGGTATATGGAACTCGACAATATTGCCCTCCGGGTCCTTGCAGTAAACGCAGGGATTTATGCACGGGTGCTTAAGCGTTGATACAAAACTTCCTCCGCACTCGGTAAAGCGCTTTACAGCCTTGTTGACATTGTCGGTTTCAAAGCAGATATGAGCGTAACCCGTATCGTTTATTTTCCTCGGAGCTCCATCGGTTGCCTTAACGAATCCGAATACCGGAGCATTCTTTTCAAACCCTGGGGCATACAATGTTTCCCCTTCATGGTTTTTCAACCATTTTGTATCTTCACAGGATGTAAACTCGAGTGCATCTCTGTAAAAAGCAGCAAGGGACTTATAGTCCCTTGCTCCGATTTGTACATAAGAAAACTGCATATATCAGCAGGTTGCGCCGCCGACAAGGTGGAGCTGTGCATCCAGGATCTCCTGCTTGCGGTCGAGAACATCGTCGCTGAGGAGCTGCTGGATAAAGTTGTCAACACCGATACGGTCAAGAGAACGTCCGAAGCGTTCGCCTGTAATTCCCTGTTCACGGTAAAGAAGCAGGCATTTCTCTATAAGCTTCATGACCTCATCTTCGGAGTACACGCCAGGAATAGGTGTGCCTTCGCGCTGGGTCTTGCCCCAGATACCGCCGATGGTGATTCTGTAGCCGTGTGCCTTCTCTTCGATGCTGTCAAAGTTGCACTGTCCGATGCACTTGCCGCAGTTGGTGCACTTATCGGTATCGATAACGAGATTGCCGTTTTCATCCTGATATGCCGCTTTAACCGGGCACTTGTCAATAACAGAGCACTTCTTGCATGCGTTGCAGAGGTCGGGATCGTAATCGGGAACAGCCTGGCCCATTATGCCGAAATCGTGGAATGCGGGCTTTACGCAGTTGTTGGGGCAGCCGCCGATACCGATTTTGAATTTGTGGGGAAGACGTATTGTATGCCAGCCGACATAGTACTCATTGAAAACGCGCTCTGCAAACGGGTGTACATCCATAAGGCCGTGTACACAGTAGCTGCCCTTGCAGGCAACTATAGGACGTACGAGTGAGCTTGTGCCGCCTACATAGAGGCCGACAGCTTCCATATCTGCATAGCATGCTTCGATGTTTTCAAACGGAACGTCCATGATTTCGCATGTAAGACGTGTTGTAAGTGCCACTTTGCCGCTGCCGTATTTCTTTGCAGCTGCGGTGACTGCTGCGAGCTGTTCATTTGTGAAAACTCCGTTCGGGGAGATAACTCTTTCTATAAAGTGCTCTCCGTCGCGTGTAAGGATTATGCCGCGGGCCTTGTAGGCTTTTTTCTCTGCATCTGTAAGATTAAGCATTTTTCTTTCTCCTTATAATTATTAGATATTAGAACTTAAATTTTGTATTTATCTTCCATTGTGTTGTTAAAGACTGTACCGCCTTCCACAACGTGAACATCATTGTAGCCGTAGTTCTTCATACGGTTTTGGGCCATATAGCTGTTCTTTCCTTCCATGCAGATAAGGGCTATTTTTGCATCTGTGGGAACGCCCGGAATCTCGCCGTTGATGGAGTCGACCGCGACATGGCGGAGCTGCGGTATAACCTGAGTCTTGCCTACGTCAAGAACTGTCCAGCTGTCGTCTATCTCAAGGGCCTCAAAAGTATCGCCTTCGAGGTTTCCGTCCATCTTATTCTGCAATGCATTTGCCGCAAGAGCAATAGGATGTATAGGAGTTGAGAACGGAGGTGAGTAAGCAAAGTCCATGCCGTCGAACTTGTCAAGGTCGGCACCGAGGGAAATAGCTGTAACAGCTACGTCTACTATCTTGTCAATTGTGCCTTTGCCGAGGACCTGAAGACCAATGAGCTTTCTTGTAGCCTTCTCGGCGACAAGGCGGATTGTGAAGTGTTCCATGCCGGGGAAGAATTTTGCCTTGTCATAGCAGGTAACAGTAACATGCTCAGCATCTATTCCGGCTTCTTTTGCTGCTTCTATTCCGAGGCCGGTTTTACCTGCGCGGATGGACGGAAGCTGCAGAACTATTGTCTGAAGAACACCGTCAAACCCGTGTGTTGCCTTTCCTGCAAGGGATTTTGCCAGAAGACGTCCTTCAACGTTTGCAGACGAACCCATCGGAGTCCACTGATTCTGTTTGGTAACAAGGTTCTTTACCATTGCACAGTCGCCGCAGGAGTAAACATCGGGATCATTTGTTCTGAAGTACTCGTCAACGATGACTATATTTCTCTCTGTCATTTCTATGCCGGAATCTGCAAGCCACTCTGTATTCGGACGTACGCCGACAGCCATGACAACCATATCCGCCTTGATTGCGCGTGAATTCGTACGGATCTTCTGGACCTTGCCTTCGCCTTCGATGGCCTGGACTGAATCCGAGCAGAACACCGTAACGCCGTAATCGGCAAGCTCGTTCTCAATGAACTCAGCAAAATCAGTATCAAATCCGGGGAGGATATGAGGAGCCATATCTATGATGCTGGAGCGGATTCCGAGACCTGCAAGATTCTCGGCAACTTCAACACCGATCATTCCGCCGCCTACTATAACCGCACGCTTCACATTTCCCGATTCGGCAGCAGCCTTTATCTTGTCGGCATCGTCCGGGTCACGGAGTGTGTAAACGCCTTCAAGTTCCATGCCTTGGATAGGAGGAGCTACCGGTCTTGCACCGGTTGTTATAACGAGCTTATCGTAATCGTATGCAAGTTCCTCACCGGTCTTAATGTTTTTAGCATAGACTTTCTTTTCTGCACGGTCAAGCTTTGTCGCTTCAATACCGGTTGTGAGGTTTACACCTGTGATTCCCGAATAGCTTTCCGGGGTATGCTCAAGAATTTCAGCTCTTTCTTTGATTACACCACCGATGTAATAAGGAAGACCGCATGCTGCATAGGAAATGTAATCGCCTTTGGTTATTACGGTAATTTCACCGTCGTTGCCGAGCTCTCTTTTAAGCTTGGCAGCTACTTTTGTTCCGGCAGCAACGCCGCCGACTACCAATACCTTCATCGTGAATTCCTTTCTGAATTTGTTTTACGTTATTAATATATAGTATTACTGGAAATATTTTACCATCGCTGCATAGTACAGTAAAATACTAAGCTTTTTATGTTTTTAATAAGTTTTTGCTTATATTCATTCTTTTTCCGCAAATTCCTCGCATTTTTTGATAAATGCAGTCATTTCGGGAGAAATAAACTTGTTTTTGTGATACACAACGGAAAAATGTCTGCCAAGGTTAAGCTCCCTGATTCCGCAGCCCCAGAGCGTCCCGGTGTTGAGTTCCTTTTCAACAAGCCTTGACGACATCACCCCGATCCCGTTGCCGGCCTCGACGGCATTTTTTATTGCCTCGGAATTGTAGCAGTTCCATGTGACATGCAAAGGTGCACCTATTTCATTCATCTGATCCTCAAAAAGAGCTCTTGTTCCGCTTCCCTGTTCTCTTAAAATAAAATTCTCATCCTTAAGTTCAAACGCGGAGACGCATTTCTTTCCGTAAAACTTATGTCCTTCAGGGCAGATAAGCACCATCTCGTCATCGATTACTTCTTCGTTTATAAGGTCCGGACTTTTTACGGTGCCCTCCACAAGTCCTATGTCAATTTCATTGCGTAGAATTTTTTCTTCAAGAATATGCGTATTTGCTACCGTAACTTCAAGTTCAATATCCGGATACTCGCTCTTTACTCCGTCGAGTATTTTGCAGATTACGCATGTACCTACAGTCTGTGTTGCACCGAGACGGAGTCCGCTTGCACCGCCGGCAGACAACAAGAATTTATCCATATCGTTTCTGAGGTTTTTCATGGCGCGGGCATAATTTAAAAGCTCACTGCCTGCGGGAGTCAGATAGAGATTATGCCCCATTCTTTCAAAGAGCAGTATTCCGTACTCCTTTTCCATAGAGGCAATGGCCTGGCTTACGGAAGACTGGGAAATATAAAGCTTCTTTGCCGCATCTCCCATTTTCCCGCATTCAACAACCTCAGTGAAAATCTCAAGTTCTCTGTTTGTCATTGCTCCTCCAAGTATTTGAGCTCCATTGCCGCAGTATCTCCCACAACTATTACCGCCGGGCTTTTCACCTGCGCCTCCTGCGCAGCTTTTGCAATATTTTTAAGGGCTGCACGAACCGTTGCGTGTTCACGGCTGTTCCCGCCGGATATAACCGCAGAAGGTGTTTCGGGATCTTTTCCGTCTGCAATAAGTCTTTTTGAAATCTGCTCTATTTTTGTAAGTCCCATCAAAAAGACAAGTGTACCGTCAAGTGAAGCGTAAATATCAAAATTTTCCGGGAGCCCGTCCGGAGTATCTGCCGTATGCGCGGTAATTACATGAAATGAACGGCTTATTTTTCTGTGAGTTACGGGAATTCCGGCAAATGCGGGAATTGCTATGCATGAGCTGATTCCCGGAATAATCTCAAAGTCTATTCCCGATTCAATAAGCGCCGTTGCTTCCTCGCCTCCGCGCCCGAAAACGAAAGGATCTCCGCCTTTAAGGCGCACTACAGTCTTCCCGCTCTTTGCGCACTTGACTATAGTCTCGTTTATCTCCTGCTGTAAAAAGGAGTGTCTGCCGTTTCTTTTGCCCATGTATATAATCTCGGCTCCGGCAGGTACATATTCCAAAAGCTTTTCGTCTATCAAATCATCATAAATGAGAACATCGCATTTTTTTATTGCTTCAAGCCCACGGAGCGTAATGAGGTCATAATCTCCGCAGCCGGCGCCCGTTATATAGACTTTCCCGTAATTTTTTCCCATTCTTCTTCAAGTGCCCCCATACGTTCTTTTTCGCTTTCATACCGCCTCTTTATATCGCCGCGGATGCTTTCAAGCATTTCAAGCGCCTCTTCAATATTTTCAGGAAGAGCCTGCTCTATTATTTCTCTTGTTTTTCTTGCGGCAAGAGGGCTTGCTCCGCCCGTCGTTATCCCGATAGTCATGCTGCCGCGGTTTATAAGTGCCGGAAAGATGAATGAGCAATAGTCTTTGTCATCGACAACATTAACAGGAATTTTCTTTTCTTTGCAAAGTGCGGATATCTTATGATTAAGTTCGCTGTTGTCCGTTGCGGCAATTACCATATCCGCCCCTGCAAGCATTTCTTCGGCAAATTCCCGTTCGATAAGTTCAACCCCGTCCATATTCCGTATCTCATCACATATCCCGGGAGCGCATACCGACAGGCACGGTCTGAACGGTCTGAGTTTTTCTGCTTTTCTCGCGGCCACTCTGCCGCCCCCGACTATAAGGCAGTGTCTGCCTTCTATATCTTCAAAAAAAGGAAAATAGCTCATCTGTAATAGTATCTCCTTCCAAGGGGTGTCTCTACATATTCAAGTCCGATTCCGAACACCTCGTCAATTACATCCGTCTCATATATATCATCAGGCGTGCCGAAATAAGCAAGCTCACCCTTATTCATTACCGCTATCTCGTCTGCTTCCTGCATAGCAAGGCGTATATCGTGAATTACCATTACAACGGCTTTCCCGTCTTCGGTAAGTCTCTTTGCAAGGCTCATGAGTTCAAGCTGATGCTTTACATCCAGGAAATTGAGCGGCTCGTCAAGAAGGATATTGTTTGTATCCTGGGCAAGAGCCATTGCAAGATATACTCTCTGCCTCTGTCCTCCGCTTAAATCGGGTACGAATTTGTCGGCAATATCCGCTGCATCCGCCTCTACAAGTGCCCTCTGTGCCGCCTCGAAGTCCTCCTTCCTGTACCTTCTCGGGTAGGAAAGGTACGGAAAGCGCCCGTGCAGCACCATTCTTTTTGCCTGTATGTTGGGCGTGTTCCTGTTTTGGGCCATATACGTTATTTTTTTTGCCAGCTCGTTTCTTGTTATTGAAGATGAATCGGCACCGTCTATAAGGATTTCACCCGATGTTTTTTCCTGCAGCCCCGCAACAGCTCTTAAAAGGCTGCTTTTCCCGCCGCCGTTAGGTGCGGAAAGTACAGTAAGATTTCCGTTTTTAAATACCGCGGAAAAATCGCTCACAGCCCTTTTGTCTTCATAATCCACAGTAAGATTCCTAAGTTCAATCACGGTTTCTTCCTCCTCTTTGCCGTATAAGCAGATTTATAAAGAAGGGTCCTCCGACGCAGGAAAGGATAATTCCGACGGAAAGCTCGTAAGGTGCGAAGAGAAGTCTTGCCGCTATGTCGCATACTGTCAGCAAAAGTGCACCGCCGAGTGCGCTGGTTATTATAAGCTCGGCGCTGTTTTCTCCCACAAAATTTCTCATTATATGCGGCACTATAAGCCCGACAAATCCAATCAGCCCGGCAAAGCTGACCGCAGCACCTGCAAGCGCTGCTGCCAGAGCAAGAAGGATTATCCTTAGCGGTTTTGATTTAAGTCCGAGGCTTCTTGATGTGTCCATTCCGAGCGACAGAACATCCATTTCATTATGAAGGCTGAGAAGAATAATTATAGAAACTGCCACAATAAAGAATGCAGGTGTAACTTCAGCCGTTGAAAGGTTTGCAAGCCCGCCTATTCTAAAGTCGGAATATCCGTTAAGCGAATCCGGGAAAAATGTTATTACGGCATCGATAAGTGCACTAAAAACGCTCGATACGGCAACGCCTGCCAAAACGAGCGTAATTTTCGCCGCACCGGACTTTTCCGCAATAAAAAGCACCAAAAGTACTGCGGCAAGAGCCCCCAGGAATGCAGCAAGGGGTGTATACGCAGCAGCTTCAGGCAGCAATGCGGAAAAAATAGCGACGGCAAGTCCAGCTCCGGCATTTACGCCAATAATGTTAGGCGCAGCAAGAGGGTTTGCAAGAACCGTCTGAATAACGCATCCCGATACTGCAAGCGCCGCCCCCGCTACGAGGCATCCGAATACTCTCGGAAGACGTGCAAGGAGAATAATGTTTGCCTCCGTAGTGTTTCTCTCTCCTTCAATGAGGACGCGTAAAACAGAACCGATTGAAATTTTAACCGGTCCGAGGCATATACCGGCCGCCGCCGACAAAATCAGGCTCAGGAAAAGTATTATATACAGTTTTGCGCACTTATTATCCGTAAAGGATATCTGCGAGTTTTTCATATGCATAGCCCCAGTTCGCATTAGGTTTCAGATTGTAGAGATTGTTTTCAAGAACATAAAATCTGCCTTCTTTAACGGCAGTCAGAGTTTTCCAGGCAGGATTTTCAAGAAGAGTGCTTTCAAGAAGATCCTGTGCGTCTTTGCTGTCCGCTCCTTGAAGTACGGCAAAAATGTAATCCGGATCATCCAGGATAATTCTCTCAATGCTTAAATTTTCAAGTATTGACGTATCCGAGTCCGCTATGTTCACGCATCCCATATCTGCGAGCATTTCACCGAGAAGATTCCCCTCGCTTCCTTTGACGCTTACACTCGTGCCTGTTGCCCGGACGTAAAGGACACTCGGCGATGTTCCGTCCGCCTTCTCTCTGGCCTTTTCCACCTGCTCTAAAACCTCAAGACCATATTTTTCGAAGTTTTCACGGCAGCCGGTAATGGTTGTGCATATATCCAGCATATTTAAGTAATCGTCAAAATTTTCAACGTCAAAATACGCAACCGTAAGTCCCGCATTTTCAAACGTCTCAAGAAGTTCAATATCCGCCGATGTATTGCTGCTTGCGATTACTAAATCAGGCGATGCGCCAAGTATTACCTCAAGCTCAGGTTTTTTTACAGAGCCCGTGTTCGCAACTGTATCGGGAAGGTTTAAATCAAAGCTTGTCCACGAATCGTTTGCGCAGGCAACTATTTTGTCCTTCCCACCGGCAAGTATCCATATATCCGTAAAACTTCCGATTAAAATCGCTACTCTGTCCGCACTTTTTACGCTCACTTCGCGCCCGAGTGCATCAGTAAACGAGATAATATATTCTCCTTCATCGACATTGTCCGGCTCTATATTCGCTGTCCGGTTCGCCGTGCAGGCACAAAGGTTGAGACACAGTATCGAAATCAATATAATTGCAGTTATTTTTTTCATGGAAAATACAAACCCTTCAAAATACTATCAATATAATAAGTGAGCGCATCTGTAATTGCAAATTATAATTTTTGATTTATTCATTAGTTTTTGCTTATGGTCCCCTCGCTGCAAAAAGCGCCGGAATATCCGGCGCTTCTCGCTGTTCAGAGCTTTTTAAGCTCTTCATATATGGGGGAAATGTTATCAGTCTGTCATCCAGCGTGAGTAGTCAAGATGTGCGTACTTGTCGAGGTAA
>R06__coassemble_397_pt1 | contig 16081 bp, 13 predicted proteins | sample R06__metabat2_high_PE_027 | metagenome-assembled genome bin R06
AAAACCTTTTTTGAAGCCTCGCCTGAAAGCGAAGCGTCAGACGAGGTAATTCACAGCTCCTTTATTTCACATGCAATTCCGCCATTGTCCATTACTTCAATGAGAGCATATGTGAGACAGCTCCCTTTTCCGGCAGTTCCCGGGTTTACTACTTTGACTCCGCCGATTTCTTCGTACACGGCATTATGTGTGTGACCAAACAGCGCAATTTTTGCGCCTCTTTCCTGGGCGGCGTAGACAAGACTGTCAAGCCTTCCCCAATCAACGCTGTATAAATGACCGTGGGTTATGAATGCTTTGACCGGACCGAGTGGAACAATATCGGTTTCCGGCATGGTGTGTACTATATCGCAGTTTCCGCATACGGAAAAAAGAGAAATTTCCGGAAACTCGGCACGGATTTTATCGGCATCGCGTTCATAGTCGCCGAGATGAATAACAACGTCGGGGGAAACCTGACGTATTTTTTTAAGCATCAATGCCGTATTTGAATGTGTATCTGAAAATACTGCTGCTCTCATTTGAAACTGAGCCTCGGCTTGTAAAATTCGAATATTACGGCGTCGCGGTCTTTTTCGTTTCTCGGCTCATGGCTTGTCCAGCAAACATCCATCGCTCCCATAAGCTGCGCAAGGCGTACCGTAAACGGGCGGAATCCGATCTTGTATGCTATAAATTGCGGACGGCCGACAAAATTTGCAAGACAGCTGCTTAAAAGGAATGCACCGGCCTTCGGGAAGTCGTCACCATATGCTTTCGGGAGATTTGCAAGCTGACCCCGGACAAGGTCCCTTGCGTGGAACCTGAACCATCCGACTATAAACGGGTTGAAGCTTTCTATGCAGATGTCTCCGTGGTATGAAGATATGATATCGTAAGTCTTTTCGCAAAGTTCGCGGTTTCTTTTGCCGGTTTTGAGTTCACAGATTATGGGACCGCGTCCGCGGATAGTGTCGAGGACATCCGTGAAAAGCGGAATGGTCTCATTTGTGCCGCAAAGGGACAGTGACTTAAGCTCGGAAAGTGTAAGTTCGTCGACTCTCTTGTCAACACCGCACACGCGTTTCAGATCGTCATCGTGAAATACGACAACATACCCGTCTTTGCTGAGCTGTACGTCAAGCTCAACACCGTATCCGAGCTCGGCGGCGAGAGCAAAGGCAGCAAGTGAGTTTTCAGGGGTCTTTTTATCTCTTGTGTGAAGCCCCCTGTGGGCGAAGTTCTTGCCCATGAAAGGAAGTTTCTGACGGCGCGTTGCATGTCCGGGAGCGCACATATATACGGGAAGAGCAGCAATGCACGCAGCGGCTGCAGCACAGCTTTTAATCATTTTGGATTTATCAGTCATCATAAAGGTCCTCCGGCTCGAGAGTCATGAGCTGTTCTTTGGTTGGGGTTTCTTCCATAACCGCAAGGCGGTTTGCCTGGTTTATTATAGAGTGCTCAAATAAATTTCGTACATCACGTCCGTTACCGAAGTTGTCTCCGCGGTTTTCGTACATATCATTAAATATCTCTTTGGCTTTTTCGCTTGCAGCTTCAGACATTTCGTAGCTGTTTTTGCTGCACTGCGACTCAAATATTTTAAAAAGCTGATCGCCGTCGTAGTCGGGGAAGAAAAAGTAACGGTTGAACCTTGACTGAAGACCGGGGTTTGAATTTATGAAATTTTCCATGGGTTTTGTGTACCCTGCGACTATCACAATAAGATCGTCTCTATGATCTTCCATGGCTTTGAGTATCGTTTCAATCGCTTCGCGGCCGAAATCCTGCTCGCCGCCTGATGAAAGCGAGTAAGCCTCGTCTATGAAAAGTACGCCACCGAGTGCACTTTTAATAACTTCCTGGGTTTTAAGAGCGGTCTGACCGACATAACCGGCAACGAGACCGGAACGGTCAACCTCTATGAGCTGGCCTTTATTTAAAACTCCGATTGAGGCATAAAGACCTGCAAGAAGTCTTGCAACCGTTGTTTTGCCCGTACCGGGGTTTCCTGTGAACACCATATGAAGACTCATGGACGAGACGGGCAGGTCATTTTCCTCACGGAGCTTTCTCACCTTTACAAGATTCATGAGGTTTTTGACGTCTTTTTTCACTTCGTCGAGTCCTACGAGAGAATCCAGATCTTCCATCAGCTCATCAAAAGACTTTTGCGGCTTTTCATCGGCTTCGGGTGCAGCGCTTTGATTGCTGCTATATGACGCGCAAGAGGTACCCTGAGCATGTTTTTCGATAAACGTCGGTTCGTTGGATGTCACATAGTCCATGGCGTTAAGGCTCTCACGGCTTTTCTTCACACCGCTTGCATCGCATATTGCGTTTAGCTTGTCCGTGCACTCCGTAATGTACTCGGCTTCCGAGATGTTCACATCGTCATCGGCTGCCGCAAGATAAAGCAGGAGATTTGTAACCATGCGCACAAAAGTGCGGCTTGCCTCGGTACCGCGTTTTGCATCATCTTCGGCAATGGTCCAGAAAAATACCGGAGGGAGGAAAGATTCACTCTGGCATACAGAGCTTGTAAGGTTCCACAAAAGCCATGAAGGCTTCGGACGGGACTTGGAATATATTTCATTTGCAATGTCAACGTGACTCTGATTTATGCTGCCTGCACGGCTCCACAGCGAAAGAGCGCATGATGTCATAAACTCGTCGAGCTCCTTGGCATAGGAAGAAGATGCGGCTTTATAAAAAGCATCGGTGTTGGCAATATAGATTTTATGAAATTCTTCAGGTGTCCTGGACCAGGTGGTAGGCATTATATTTCCTCCAAGAAAACTTTTTCATAATTATATTACAAATCCCGCATTATTTGAAGAGGCATTTGATCTGGATAGGGGCTGCATGCTGTAGTCAACTACTCAAGGAGAAGATAGAACAGGAACAGTCGCCGCTTATCAAAATACCGGGCCCGTTTATGAAAATCATCGACAGTGGTGGAAATAGTCCCATATGGAGAAACGAAGCGGGCATTACTGTTATGGGGATTTACGGTTTCTTGCTGAATGAGAACAGCCTGGATATGTAAAGTGAATTTGTCACTCGAGTAAACTTTTTTGCACCTTCAATTGCATGTACAGCTATTACCAAAACCTTTCTATTTGCCGCGTGGTGAAGAAAATCCGCGATTATTGTCTTGCGATTGCGGTAATTTGCTAATATAATCACAATAAACAGCTTCAAAAAAGAACTTATGGTGCGGAGGTAAAATATATGCCACGTTTTTTTATAGCGGGAACCAACATACTCGGCGGGACGGCAATAATGAAGGGCCGCGATGCCGAACATATACATGTATTAAGGATGAAGCCGGGTGACGACGTCATTTTATGTGACACTAAGGGCAATGACTATAAATGCCGCATTGTCAAATCCACAAAGGAAGAGGCAGAGGCTGAAATTATCGAAGTAACACCATGCAAGAGCGAACCGTCAACAAAGGTTTCGGTGCTTGTATCTTTACCGAAAGGCAGCGACAAGACCGACTATATAATCCAGAAATGTGTTGAAGCGGGAGCATATGAAATATGCTTTTTCTCATCAGACCGGTGTGTTGCGAAACTTGACGAGGACGGCCGCGAGAAGAAGCTGAAGAGATGGCAGCTCATATCCGAAGAAGCCGCCAAGCAGTCAGGCAGAGGAATAATTCCGGAAGTTAAGTGGATAGGTGAATTTGTCGAGGCACTCAATGTCGCATACAGCAAGGAACTCAGCATTTTCTGCTATGAAACGGGAGAGCGCGAAAAGCTTAATGATGTGCTCGATGCCAACAAGACCGCTGCAACCGTCGCCGTTATCACGGGGCCGGAAGGTGGATTTGCCCAGTTCGAAGCCGATCTTGCAAAGGCAACAAACTGCCATATCTGCTCTATGGGAGAAAGAATTCTCAGATGCGAGACGGCGCCCGTGGTTGCACTCAGCGCTGTTATGTACGCAACGGGAAACCTCGGCTGAAAACTTAATTATTGATGTTATGCGCCGCTTTGATGCGGCGCTTTTTTACATAAGGACATTATGTATCGGGAATGATAGCTGCGCATGAGAAGATGCAAATGATGGAAGTTCACAGCTTTACCGGTATAAATAATTATGTTTACATAAGATTATTTTTGTGCTATAGTGCTTTTATCATAGGTATACTGTGTGGAAAAGTATATGCATCTCTAAATCGGAGGTTTATAGATATGACAAAAAAATTGGCAGGAATACTGCTTACGTTGCTGCTTTGCATCTGTGCTTTCACGGTTAGCGCATACGCAGACTTGACAGCTGAATTCGTGGCAGACAGCAATACAACAGGCAAGCTGTATGTGAATGGTATGGAATCGGGCAAAACATATACATATAACTTTACTCCGACTGACAAAGAAGCCGGAACCGACACGGGAATTGATGCGTCTCCTGCTTCGCTTACCGGACTTTCGGCGGGCACGATTACGGTTAAAGAAGGCACTGAAGAAAAGGCGAAAATTGAAATAACAAAAAAAGCTGCTCCAGATACCGGTAGCTTCACGGTGACAGGGGCCGATGAAGATGCTGCCAACGGCAAAATATCCGGCGTCACAACCGATATGGAGTATAAGCTTTCTACGGCAGAAACATATACCACATGCACGGGCACTGAAATCACCGGGTGCAAAAAGGGAGAAGAATATGATATCCGCTATAAAGCAGACGGAACCGCACTGGCATCAGAAAGTGTACAAATCGAAATCCCGGCATCCGAAAAATATGGAATCTATGTCGGTGGAGTGCAGGTAAGCAGCGCAAACTGCAAATCCAATTCTGCATGGTCATATGATGTTGCGACGCAGACACTTACACTTAAAGACGATATCACGAACGCGGCGGGCGAGGGCATAAAAATAACATTTCAATCCGGTGTAGACGATAAAAGTGTTGATACTATAGTTGTTGCCAAAGATAATCTGACAGTATCATCAACGGGACCTGCCGAATCGCAAGACAGCAGCTACGGCATATATTCACTTAATGCCGGTGGACTTACAATAAAAGGTGGAACTTTAAATGTGACGTCCGCCTCTACATCTGCAAGCAAGACTATTAACCATAGCTGCGGCATTTCTGCAAATAGTCTTAAAGTTGAAGCGGGAGCCGGAATCGTTGCCTCAAGCGGCAGTGTTGAAACGGGCGCAGAAAAATACGACAGCTCTGCAATATCAATCGAAACGGATATTGAAAACTTCGGAACAATAAAGGCAACTTCTGCTGCGGGATATATTTCCGATGCCATAACATGCAAAACCCTTACAAACAATGCAGCCGGCGTAATAACCGCCACGGCAAACGGCGGAACAGGGACCATATATTCAACAGCTATAAAGTCGGCATCGACAACAGTAAAAAATCAGGGCACAATAAATGCCACGGCAAATGGCGGGCAAAATAATACAGCGATTGACGGCCCGGTGGAAAACACATATACCGGCACCGTGATGGCAACTGCCGGTGATACAAGTACGGGCAGCAGCACCGGAATAAGCGGCAACGTCACCAACGGAAATTCCGGCACCATATATGCATCAGCTGGAAGTGCCCTGTCCGGAAACAGCACGGGCATTTCAGGTGACGTAAGCAGCAGCGGTACGCTGACGGCAGCAGCATCAAACGCAACCGCTGCCAGCTCCGGTATTACAGGAGCCGTAAAATTTAGCGGCGGAAAGCTCGAAGCCCAGGCGGCGGATATAAATGATGCAGATAAAGCTATAAGCGGCAATATTTCTTACGGCATATCAACCACAACACAATATATCGGAAAAACAGCGGCCGATGCCAAAGCTGTCACGACACAGTCAACGGCATATAATGATTCCTATGTCAAGATAGTTGCAAACGGATACGTTACGGTAGAAAAAGTAACTTTGACGGCTGAGCCGGACACTATATATCTTACGGAAAATACAGAGCCCGTACTTACGGCAACTGTTACAATGTCGGACGGAAGCGCGTACGCGGGTGAGTATAAATGGTCAATTGATTCACTAGACATTTTGACGGTCGACACAACCGCCAAAACCGCAACGAATAAAGCAACGCTTGCGGGCAACAGCAAAACGGGAAAGACGGTTATTACTGTCAGCGTAGACGATGCAAAGAGTGCACAGGCGACAATCACTGTTAAGGATAACCCCGCAGCAACATCTTTAACGCTGGATAAATCAACCATAGGCGTAAAGACGGGCAGTACAGGTACCCTTACCGCAACACTCACACCTACAACGGCTGTTGACAGCGTGAAGTGGTCAACAAGCGATACAAATGTCCTGACACTTACTCCCAGCACAGATACCCTTACATGCACCATAAAAGGAACAAAGGCAGGCGAGGCGATGGTATATGCAAAGCTTGCAAGCGGCAATGGAGATACAGCAGCGTGCAAGGTAGTTGTCTCCTCAACGGGCAATGCATATAAAATAACCCCGAGCTACGGTGCCTGGTACATAGACAAGTCAGACCCGTATACATTCTCAATCAATATACCGTCTGACGGACCTTCAGTCAGTGAGGTTTATATCAACAGTAAGCTCATGAGCAATATAACCGCAACAAGGTATTCCTCATATACAGCGGTATCCGTACCCTATAAGAGCATGAAAACCTTGAACCGCGGCTACAGCCAGCAACTGAAAGTCGTCCTTTCAGACGGCACAATCCTCTACGGAAAGGTAGCAGTTATCTATACGACCGATGCACCTCCAACGGGTGATGTAAGCCTCCTTCCGTTCGCTGTATCGGCCATAGTTTCGGCAGCCGGAGCAACTTCAATTACACTCGGACTTACGAAAAAGAAGAAGAAATGACGCAATGCCGGCAAAAGAACCTTTTGGGTCTTATGCCGGAGCAAAGTAAATTAAGCACTATGCGAGAACATGTGACAAATTCATGTTCTCGCTTTTTGAAAAATGCTATAATTAATCAAAGCAAGAAATTCCGGAGGTGTGTAGCAGATGACGGAAACGGTTATAAAGCAGTATACGGAAATACTGAAATCCGAGCTTCTTGTAGCTATGGGATGCACGGAGCCTATAGCGATAGCGTACGCGGCGGCATACGCAAGAAAAGTCCTCGGTAAAATGCCCGATAGGATGGAAGTTAGATGCTCGGGAAACCTTATAAAAAATGCAAAAGCGGTAACCGTACCCGGCACCGGAGGACTGCGCGGCATTGATGTTGCGGCAATCGCCGGAGCCGTAAGCGGAAGAGAGGATCTTCAGCTTGAGGTTATAAGCGTTCTTGACGATGATGACAGAAAACTTATACGGGAAATGCTTGATAAAAAGACAGCGGTTGTTTACCATTTGCCGTCCGAGCACACGCTTCATGTTGTAATTGACGCGTACGCAGATAATGACAGCGTATCGGTTGAAATAATAGACAGTCATACCGGTATAGGAAATGTCATTAAAAACGGGGTATATCTTAAAAAAAGAGCCATGACACTTGAAGAGTCCGACATAGAAAGTGTTCCTCTGACGGTAAAGGACATATACGATTATGCCGGAGAGGTGGATATAGACTCAATCAAAGACACGATAGAAAAGCAGATAGAGTACAATACGGATATTTCAAACGAAGGCCTTGAAAACGACTGGGGCGAAAAGGTCGGCAAAGCCGTGAAACAGATGGACGCAGGCGGGATATGGTCGGAACTTATATCCGCTGCGGCCGCGGGAAGCGATGCCAGAATGAACGGATGCACAAAACCTGTCGTAATAAACAGCGGAAGCGGAAATCAGGGAATGACCGTTTCACTTCCTATAATAAAATACGCGCAAATGAAATCGTGCTCTCACGAAGAGCTTTTAAGGGCGCTTTGCTTTGCAAACCTTATAGCAATACATGAAAAAGAAGGAATCGGAAAGCTCTCGGCATACTGCGGTGCCGTGTGCGCGGCAGCAGCAGCCGCGGCGGGCATAGGATATTTGGATTCCCAGAGGCTTGAGGTGATAGAAAATACAATAATCAATTCTCTCGGAACGATAAGCGGAATGGTATGCGACGGGGCAAAATCCTCATGTGCGGCAAAAATAGCAACGGCTCTATACTGTTCCCTTCTCGGATATTCAATGGCTAAGGCGGGAAATGTATTCCGTGACGGTGAAGGAATAGTAAAACCGGACATAGAAAAAACAATTTCGACAGTCGGACGCCTTGCCGCAGATGGAATGAAATCAACCGATGAAGAACTTTTAAGCTTAATGCTTGACTGATAAGATACGGATACTTAAAAACAATAATCAATGCCTGCATCGCAGCATGCACATTTTTCGAAAATACTTTTAAATTGAGGAATTAACATGGAATACAATAAGCAGATAGCATACTTGGAAGCCGAAGATGAGATACAGGGATATTATCTATTAAAAAACGCCACGGTAAAGTCACAGCAAAACGGAAGCAGCTACCTTGCAGCTATAATAAGCGACGCAAGCGGAGAGATAGACGGGAAACTCTGGGAATACACAGGCGGCGGTATTGAAAAAGAAGAAGGAAACATAGTCAAGCTCAGAGCAAAAGTAGTGGAATACAGGGGTGCACTGCAGCTTAGAATCGGAAAAATCCGTGCAGTAAATGATGATGACGTAGGTCTATATTCAATAAACGACATAGTTCCGTCAGCTCCAATTGACAGCATGAAAGAGATGGAGTACGTACAGGACCTTATAGGCACGATTGAAGATGCCGAGTACCGCAACATAGCCGAGACAATGTTTGAACGGCACATGAAAATGTTCGGAAAGCTGCCGGCAGCTAAAAGCGTGCACCACAGCTTTTTAAGCGGACTTCTAATGCACACGGGAAATATGTTAAAAATCGCGGACTTCCTCGCAACGGAGATTTATCCCTATACAGTTGACAGATCACTTCTTCTGGTGGGGACATTGCTTCACGATTTTGCAAAAGAGCATGAGTATGCCCAGTCAAAGCTCGGGCTTTTAGCCGATTTTACAAAGGAAGGGCTGCTTTTAGGCCACCTTGTAATGGGCGCCGAAGAAGTTGAAAAGGTCGGAAATGAGCTTGGAGTGAGCAATGAAAAGATAATGCTTTTAAAGCATATGATACTTTCCCATCACGGTCAGGTAGAATTCGGTGCGGCAGTTAAGCCTGCAATTGCAGAAAGCGAGCTTTTAGCCCAGATAGATATGCTTGACTCGAGAATGGAGATTTACACCGAGACTTACGAAAAAATGGAAAAAGGTGAGATGAGCGACAGGATTTTTGCCCTCGACAGGAAAATATACAATCATCTTTAATTTGATAAAGATAAATTAAAAGCACACGCCATCGGTATTGAAAAATATCTCCGGCGTGCGCTTTTCTATATGGTCACTTGGCAAAGCTAAAGGTTCTGCCTTTTTTATTTCATCATACGTTCCCCGGCTTCTTTTGAGCCGGGAAATTTTCGCTTATAAGTTTTTTGCATTGCTCTCGGGAATTCCGTGTTTTTCATTCATAATTATGCTAATTCTCAATAAATATTAACAAATGTTTTTCGAGTTGATTTATTGTTAAACTTAAGTTGATGACTTTGCGTTTGTATAGAGCAGCGAGAGGGTCGAACGGGCTTTGTTGAACCTTGCCTGTTCACCCTGCTCAATTGAGCATAAAGATCTATCGTTAAAAATTTGACGCAGTTAGTTAAAAAAATGACTTTCGTTTACTATATATGAATAATTTGTTAATATGTTTTATAAGCCAAATACAAGAAAAAAGTACCGAGGTGAAAGCGTATGAATCATACTTTTAAAGGTGGTGTGCACCCGGATTACATGAAGGCACCGGAAATCCCGATGTCTATAATCCAGCCGCCTCCTCAAGTCGTGATACCTATGACGCAGCATATAGGCGCTCCGTGCGTGCCAATTGTTGCCGTTGGGGATCACGTCAAAATGGGCCAGAAAATAGGCGACAACGAAGCACTCCTGTCAGCTCCGGTGCATGCCTCTGTGTCAGGTACGGTCGTAGCTGTAGAGCCGCGCCCCCATCCGCTAGGAGACATGATTATGTCCGTAGTCATTGAAAACGACTATAAGGACGAGCAGGAATTCATGGAGCCTCTTACGCCCGAGCAGCTAAAAGACCCGGAAGCAATACTCACACGTATACGTGATGCCGGTGTTGTAGGCATGGGTGGAGCAATGTTCCCGACCGCATTTAAAATCCGCGGCGGTATCGGGAAGGTAGACAAACTCATAATTAACGGTGCTGAGTGCGAACCTTACTTAAACGGTGACCATCTTACGATGCTCAACTACCCCGAGCAGCTTATGAAGGGTATTGAACTTGTAAGAATAGCAAGCGGTGTTGACACAGCATACTACGGGATTGAGAAAAATAAGCAGGACGCTATAAACCTTCTTACAGCCCTTGACCCGAAGAAGTACGGCATCGAGATAGTTCCCGAAGAGGTAAAATATCCTCAAGGCGCTGAAAAGATGCAGGCTTATGCCGTAACCGGGCGCGAAGTAAAACCGGGTGGGCTCCCGTCAGGCGTCGGATGCAACATCGTATCGACAAGAACCTCTTATGCTATCTATGAGGCGTGCTATCTCGGCAAGCCCGTTATAGAGAGAATAGTGACGGTCGCCGGCAGCGCGCTTAAAGCACCCGTGAACGGTCTTACACGAGTAGGCACACCGTTCAGACACATTGTCGAGCAGTGCGGCGGATTCGTAAAGACTCCGAGAAAGATCGTACTCGGCGGACCTATGATGGGTATCTGCGCAACAAACCTTGATGCACCGAATATAAAAGGCACGGCGGGCATCCTTTTCTTCACTGAAGAAGAGGACAGAAGCGTTGAAAATCCCAAGTGCATACGCTGCGGCAAATGCATTACCGTCTGCCCGATGCACTTAGAACCCGTATTTATGTACATGTACTACTCAAAGGGTGACTTTGAGAACATGGAAAAATATCACATACTTGACTGCTTTGAATGTGGAAGCTGCTCATATAACTGCCCTGCAAGAATGCCTCTTACGCATGCATTCAAGACGGCAAAGCTCATGTTCCAGGCCAAGCAGATGAAAGAAAAAGCCGCAGCGGAAGCTGCAGCTGCAAAGGAGGCGAAGTAAATGGCAGAAAATAACGAAAGAATCGTTTTTGACGTAGCGTACCAGCCTCAGGTCAGAACAAAACGCGATACAAAGAGCATAATGATAGATGTTATCATTGCTCTTATTCCGGCACTGGTTGTAGCTGTATGGCAGTATGGCGCAGGGGTCTTAATTCCCGTTTTAACATCTGTTGCAGCATGCGTCTTCTTCGAGTGGGCATACAGAAAGCTCATGAAAAAAGACTGCACGATAGGCGACTTTTCAGCTGCCGTGACGGGCGTTCTTTTAGCCTGCACGCTTCCGACATCGGCACCGTGGTGGTTGCCTTTGGTAGGCGGATTTTTCGCAATAGTGGTTGTTAAGCAGCTTTACGGCGGCATAGGAAAAAATTTCTTGAACCCCGCACTTGCAGGCCGTGCATTTCTGCTTGCTTCATACCCCGTTATAATGGCGACATGGTCAGTTCCGAGTTCTCTTAAGGGATATGTGGATGCGGAAACCATGGCTACCCCGCTTTCCTATCTCTATACCGGAGAGGCAATGCCCGCAACGCTGTCGTTTAAGTCGCTCTTTTTGGGCACAATACCCGGATGTATAGGCGAACTTAGCGTACTGGCACTTCTTATAGGATTTGTATATCTGCTTATAAGGAAAGTCATAAGCTGGAGAATCCCGGTGACATTTATCGGAACTGTTGCCGTGCTGACCTTGATTTTCGGACATGCCGGATATTCAAACGGCGAGTGGATGCTGTATAACCTCATGTCCGGCGGTCTTATGCTGGGCGCTATCTTCATGGCAACCGATTATGCTACGTCCCCTGTAACACTGCCCGGACAGCTGCTTTACGGATTTGGCTGCGGAGCTCTTACCGTTCTTATCCGTTACTTCGGCGGATTCCCCGAGGGCGTATCTTATGCAATCCTTATTATGAACCTTACATCGTGGGCCATAGACAAAGCATTCAGACGTCATCAGTTCGGCGTTACAAAAGAAGATATAAAGAATGAAAAGCTTGCCAAAAAGCATGCAAAGAAGGGAGAAGCGTAATCCATGAATAAGATTTTAAAGCTCACCTTCATACTTCTGCTCGTTTGTGCAATAACAGCCGGCATACTCGGCGGAGTAAACGAAATTACCAAAGACCGCATCGCGGCAATTACAGCTGAAAAGACAGCAAAAGCCTACAATACGGTTCTTGAGTCACCCAGCTACTCGGATGTTAGTTTTGACAAGTCAAACTCACTTTATAAAACGGTTGACTCGATATCCAAAGCATCCAACGGCGAAGGCTGGGTTGTCGAATCTACATTTTCAGGCGCACAGGGAAGCATTACAATGGCTACCGGCGTTTCTAAGGATTTTAAGTGCACGGGAATCTCAATAATTTCCCATTCCGAAACTTCCGGCCTCGGTGCAAATGCAGCGAGCACTGCACCTGTGGGAGTTAATTTCCGCGAGCAGTTCATAGGCCAGGATGAGACAGTGGCACTTAAAAAATCCGGCGGTGAAATCGACGCACTTTCAGGCGCCACAATCACCTCAAAATCTGTAACGGGCGCAGTTGCCAACGCAATTGAAGCCTGTAAGGCTTTAAGCTGAGGAGGTGGATTTAAATGAAGATTAAAAATCAGTTTAAAGAAGGCCTCATAACAAATAACCCTGTTCTGGTCCAGCAGATCGGCATGTGCGCAACCATGGCTATTACGACGACACTCTTTAACGGCGTCGGCATGGGCTTGAGCGTTCTTATAATCCTTACCTGCTGCAATGTGGTTATCGCGGCAATAAGAAAAATAATCCCGGACGAGATAAGACTTGCAATATTCGTTGTTGTCATAGCGGGCTTCGTTACGATAGTTGACCTTCTGCTTCAGGCATTTGTCCCGGCACTTTCGGAAGCGCTCGGTGTCTTTATTCCGCTTATAGTTGTTAACTGCATCATAATCGGACGTGCCGAAGCTTTCTGCCAGAAAAACAGCGTAAAAGACAGCTTCTTTGACGGCATATTCCAGGGACTCGGCTACACATGCGTGCTTATTATCATGTGTGTTGTACGTGAACTTCTCGGAAGCGGGCGCTTCGGCGGCGGTCTTATTGACGTGACAAACGGATTCCGGTTCACCCTTGACGGCACCGGCCAGGGAATTCAGCTGTTCAACTCGGAATACGGCGCATCCATATTAAATCTTCCCTTCGGAGGATTCCTCACTCTCGGATGTCTTATAGCGGTTATGCAGTATGCACTTAAAAAGAGCGCAGAAAAGGCTGATGCAAAGCAGAAAGAGGCAGCTGCCGTAACTGATGAAGAAGAAAAAAAGGAGGTAATTGAATAATGCTTACCTCGATAATTTCAATTTCTCTCGGAGCAATCCTTGTAAACAACTTTATCTTTTCCCAGTTCCTCGGCTGCTGCCCGTTCCTCGGCTGCTCCAACAAGACAGATACCGCTGTCGGCATGGGAATTGCGGTTATATTCGTTATGGGACTTGCATCCGCCATTTGCTGGGTGGTTGACCAGTACATTCTCATACCTTTGAACCTCGCATTTTTGGAAACTCTCGCATTTATCCTTATAATTGCAGCACTTGTCCAGTTCGTTGAGATGTTCCTTAAAAAGAGCGTGCCGTCACTGTATAGCGCACTCGGCATCTACCTTCCCCTTATAACAACAAACTGCGCGGTTCTCGGCGTTGTTCTCCTTAATGTCCAAAACGACTACAATTTCATTGAGTCTGTGACATACGGTATAATGGGCGGCGTAGGATTTTTGCTCGCAATCGTACTTTTCTCATCCGTACGTGAAAGAGTGGAATTTTCCGAGTATCCCGAATGCTTCAAAGGCTTCCCGATCTGCCTTGTGTCCGCGGCACTTCTTGCTCTTGCCTTCATGGGCTTCAGCGGAATGCAGATATTTTAAAGGGAGGTAAACATTTATGAAATCCATTTTACTTTCCATTGCGGTACTTGGCGCACTTGGTGCCATATTCGGCGCTGTGCTTGCCTATGCCTCAAAAATATTCCATGTTGAAGTTGATCCCAAAGTTGCCGCAATACGCGACTGCGTCGCAGGCGCCAACTGCGGCGGATGCGGATATCCCGGATGTGACGGATACGCGGCAGCTGTTGCAGCCGGTCAGGCGCCAACAAACAAGTGTGTCGCCGGAGGCGAAGCTGCGGCTAAGAAGATTGCAACGATAATGGGCGTGTCCTCAGACGATCTTGTTAAAGAAGTGGCGTTTGTTCCATGCTCGGGATGCAATGCGGAGAAACGTTTTGAGTATGACGGCCCGCAAGACTGCCGCGCAGCTATGCTATTTGGCGGAAAGTCCAATAAGCTTTGTACGTTTGCATGCATCGGCCTTGGCAACTGTGCAAGTGTATGCCAGTTTGATGCGATGCATATAGTCAACGGTATAGCAACAGTTAACCGCGACAACTGCGTCGGATGCGGGAAATGCGTTGACGCATGCCCGAAGAGCCTTGTAAAGCTTATCCCCGAGACACAAAAGGTTATGCCTGCATGTTCATCCAAGGATAAAGGCGGAGCTGTCATGAAAATATGTGACGCCGGCTGCATAGGGTGCATGAAGTGTCAAAGAGAGTGTGAGGCGGGAGCAATAACCGTAACCAACAACCTTGCTTCAATCGACACAAGTAAGTGCGTAGGCTGCGGCAAATGCGCAGAAGTCTGCCCGAGAAAGATCATAAAGGCATTTTGATTGTAGAAATTATAGAAATTACAGAATATATGTAAGTACACGGGCGTCTCTTATGAGACGCCCGTGCTGCATATAATTGAGGTTATCTTGACGAAATAAAGTCTGCTATGTCGCCCATGGCGGTTTTCAGAACATCTGCCGGGGGAAGATAAACTATTCTGAAGTGATCGGGACGGGGATAATTAAATCCGCTGCCCGGCACAATAAGGATTTTCTTTTCTTTTAATAGATCAAGAGCAAACTTTCTGTCATCGTCTATGGGTATAATTCCGGTATCTATTTTCGGGAAAATATAAAAAGCAGCATCCGGCTTAACGGCAGAAACTCCCGGAATGGCATTTAACATTTCATAAACTGTATCTCTTTGAAGCCGGACACGGCCGCCTTCTTTAAAATATTCCTCGGCACGCATATTGCCGGACAGCGCTGCGTCTATCAATGACTGCCCGGGAACATTTGAGCAAAGACGCATTGATGCTAACATTTCAAGCCCCTCCATGTAGTCATCGGCCATGTCAAGGTTTCCGCTTATAGTAACCCAGCCTATACGGTAACCGCAGAGCATGTGGGATTTGGAAAGCCCGTTGTATGTAAGACACAGTACATCGTCCGAAAGTGACGCAATTGAAGTGCCGGTGCCCTCACTTAAAAGGAGCCGGTCATATATTTCATCCGAAAAGATTATAAGGCCGTGCCTTCTCGCTATATCCGTGATACCGGATAAAATCTCAACCGGGTAATTTACACCTGTTGGGTTATTGGGGTTTATAATGACTATGCCGCGGGTTTTCGCACTTATTTTTTTCTCTATGTCATTAAGATCAGGATACCATCCGCTCTCTTCATCACAGATATAGTGAACGGCCTTCCCACCCGACATCGTGACGGCTGCGGTCCATAAAGGATAATCCGGTGACGGAATAAGCACTTCATCGCCGGCATTTAAAAGCGCGTCCATCGTCATGGAAATAAGCTCGCTTACCCCGTTGCCGGTAAAGATGTGATTTACATCTGTCTTGGTGATGCCCTTGCCGATGTCGTAGCGTAAAATCGCATCTCTTGCCATATCAAGCCCTTCCGGGGATGAGTAGGCCTGAGATAAATATCTTTGCTCCGCAACTTGATCGGTAACTGTATCCGGTGACAGCAGACCGAAACACGGCGGATTGCCGATGTTCAGCTTCAGAATTTTTTCTCCGAGCCTTTCCATTTCAAAAGCCTGCCGCTCAAGTTCCCCGCGCACTTCATAGTGCACATTTTTCAATCTCGAAGATT
>R06__coassemble_417_pt1 | contig 15662 bp, 11 predicted proteins | sample R06__metabat2_high_PE_027 | metagenome-assembled genome bin R06
CAAATTCACTGCTGCGCGCATACGGAGACATGCCGACGCATGCCAACCCTGAGCCTATGCCGCAGTCGTCAACATGAATGGGTTTGCGGTTAAGAAATGCACCTTTTCCTTTCTCGGCGGTGAACATTTCATCATAGTAAGGATTATATACAGCGGCAAACATTACCTCTCCGTATGACATGTAGGCCACGGATATGCACGATTGATGAAAACCCTTAACGAAGTTCATTGTTCCGTCTATCGGATCGATTATAAAGACATGCTCGGCAGTGAGCTCATCATGATCATCGGACTCTTCACGGCAGAATTGAGCATCGGGAAAAGCAGCAAGAAAACATTCAGTCAGGTAATCCTGAATTTTCTTGTCGTATTGAGTAACAACATTTCTTGCATCGGTTTTTGATACTGCTATTATGTCTCTTGCTTCAAGCATAAGCTCCGCGGCGTTTCTTTCCGCGGAGCAGATAAGTTCGGAAATTGTCATCACAGTAAAGAAGCTGCATCCTCATCCAAAATAACGACAACGTTCTGGTGCATCTGCAGAGCAGAGGCCGGAACCTGGGGATCGATCGGTCCGAAGAAGCTCTTTTTAACTATCTCAGCTTTGTCCTTGCCGGTTGCGACAAAGACGATTTTTCTTGCGCTCATAACTGTTCCGATGCCCATCGTGACTGCAGCATCTGGAACCTTTGTGATATCTCCGTCAAAGAAACGCTTGTTGGCATCACGCGTCATTTCTGTGAGCTTTGTCTCGTGTGTGTACTTCGGGAAAACGGTGTCGGGCTCGTTGAAGCCGATGTGCCCGTCATGACCGATGCCGAGCAGCTGGATGTCAATGCCGCCAAGCTCTTCGATTTTCTCTTCATACTTCATGCATGATGCTTCAATGTCCTCTGCAAGTCCGTCGGGAACATAAGTGTTTGCCTTGTCGATATTTATGTGATCGAAAAGGTTGTCATTCATGAAGTAGCGGTAGGACTGGTCATGTGTAGACTCGAGTCCTTTGTACTAATAAAGTTTTACACTGTGGACTTTAGAAAAGTCGATGACACCTTCACGGTTAAGGCGGATAAGCTCATTATAAAGGGGCAACGGAGTTGAACCGGTTGCAAGGCCGATAACACAGCTGGGCTTTGTATTGATAAGTGCAACATAATGTTCGGCAGCTTTTTTGCCGAGTTCTTCTTTGTCTTTACATACTATGATTTGATTGCGAATCATGAATTTTTACCTCCTGATAAAAAATACGCTAGAATTATAAAACCAGAGAAATATACAGTCAATAAAAACAATAGAAAAAATTCATAGCTTTTATCAAAAAATAGTATCGGTCGAAGACCATAAAAAATGTACAAAGCCGATGGCCGTGTGATATAATCCTTTCGAGAAAAAATCGGAATTAAAGGAGAAAACAATGTATAAGGTAGTAAAAAAGCGGTTTTTAAACGATGCAAATTCCATCTGCCTTTTCGAAATAGAGGCGCCGCTCATAGCAAAACATGCTCAGGCAGGGCAGTTCGTAATATTCCGTCTTGACGAGCAGGGTGAACGTGTTCCCGTATCCGTGGCAGGGTATGACCGTGAAGCGGGCACTGTGACCGTAATGGTCCAGGCAGCCGGCAGAACGACAAAGATGCTTCATACAGTCGCTGAAGGCGATTATATAACAGACATTGTCGGACCTCTCGGAAAAGCCACCGAAATGGAAGGCCTTAAAAAGGTGTGTGTCGTCGGAGGCGGCGTGGGCTGCGCAATTGCCTACCCGATAGCAAAAGAGATGCACGAAAAGGGTATAGAAGTAACCTTTATAGCGGGCTTCAGATCTGCGGATATAGTTATTTTAAAAGAAGAGCTTGCCGAAGTGTCGGATAAGCTTATAATGTGCACCGATGACGGAAGCTACGGAAGAAAAGGCTTCACAACCAATGCGCTCAAGGAAGAGATAGACGCAAACATTGCAAACGGTACAGACCAGTTTGACAGAGTTATTGCAATAGGACCTGACATTATGATGAAATTCCTTGCCGACGTCACAAGGCCTTACGGAATCAAGACAATCATATCCCTTGACCCGATCATGGTAGACGGTACGGGAATGTGCGGCGGATGCAGGGTAAATGTCGGAGGCGAGACAAAATTTGCCTGCGTCGACGGACCTGATTTTGACGCACATCTTGTGGACTTCGATCTTCTTTTAAAGCGCGCGGCTTTCTATAAAGATGAACAGGACGAGGCAGCAAAACATATCTGCAACATGACAGGAGGCAAGAGAGTAAATGGCTAATATGAGTTTAACCAAAAATCCTATGCCGGAGCAGGATCCGGCCGTACGTGCAAAAAACTTTGACGAAGTTGCTCTCGGATACTCCGCTGAAACGGCAATTGAAGAGGCAAAGCGCTGCCTTAACTGCGCAAACCCGCAGTGCCGTCAGGGATGCCCCGTATCGGTAAGAATACCGGAATTCATAGCAAAAGTTGCGCAAGGAAGCTTCGATGAGGCTTATGATATCTTGAAATCCACAAATTCGCTTCCCGCTGTATGCGGACGCGTATGCCCCCAGGAAAAACAGTGCGAGTCAAAATGCGTACGCGGTCTTAAAGGGGAAAGCGTCGGAATCGGCAGACTTGAAAGATTTGTGGCCGACTATCATAACGCAAAAACGGATAAGGCACCTGTAGAGGTTCCCGCATCCAACGGTCATAAAGTTGCGGTCGTAGGTTCCGGACCGAGCGGGCTTACCTGCGCAGGAGACCTCAGAAAAATGGGCTATGACGTTACAATATTTGAAGCGTTTCACAAATCCGGAGGCGTGCTTGTATACGGCATACCTCAGTTCAGGCTCCCTAAAGAGATAGTCCAGATAGAGATAGACAATCTGACCGCTATGGGCGTCAAGATAGTCAACAATGCAATTATAGGAAAATCCGAAACCGTAGATGAGCTTTTTGAGGACGGATATGAGGCGGTTTATATAGGTTCGGGTGCCGGCCTTCCGCAGTTTCTGCACATCGACGGCGAAAACCTTATGGGCGTATATTCGGCAAACGAGATTCTGACCCGTACAAACCTTATGAAGGCTTACCGCGATGATTACGATACACCGCTTAAGCATTTCCACAATGTTGCGGTTGTCGGAGGCGGAAACGTAGCAATGGACGCAGCGCGTGTTGCAAAACGTCTCGGTGACGGACATGTATACATCACATACCGGCGCGGCATCGATGAGCTCCCGGCAAGAAAAGAGGAAGTCGAACACGCGCAGGCAGAGGGCATTGAGTTCCAGCTTCTAAATAACCCTGTGCGCATAGTGGGCGATGAAGACGGCAAGGTTACGGGCATAGAGCTTGTACGCCAGGAACTCGGTGAGCCTGACGAAAGGGGAAGACGCAGTCCCGTTCCCGTTGAAGGCAGCAACTGGGTACTTGAGTGCGACGCGGTCATAATAGCAATAGGCACAAGCCCCAATCCGCTTATCCGGTCAACAACCCCCGGTCTTGAGATAACAAGAAAAGGCGGAATTGAGACCGATGAAGAGGGCAGAACTTCAAGAGAAGGCGTCTTTTGCGGAGGAGATGCCGCAACAGGTGCCGCGACCGTTATACTCGCAATGGGTGCAGGTAAAACAGGAGCAAAGTCCATCGACGAATACATAAAATCCAAACAATAATGGACTGCTGCGGACAAAATGTCTCGTGAAATAAGAAAAGAGACGCAGCCGATAAACAATAAAAAAAGAATACCGGAGAGCTTAGAACTTAAAAGTTTCAAGCTCCGGTATTTTTCATTATAAGTATTTTTTCCCGTTCAAAAGTCTTATGAGCGCAATGTATTTAAATACTGCCCATCCGTGACCGGGACGCGCTTCGTAGCGGGCGTTGTCTGCGGAAAAGATAAGGGCACTTGAACGGAAATTGCTGACACCTGTAATGTCGCTTAATTTAAATGAAATCCTGTCATATCCGTTATCAAAGACAAGAGCATCGGAATAAAGCGTCATGCAGGAATTTTCAATAACAGTCTCATCGGTTTTACCGTTAAGCAAAGCAAGATTTATGCCTTGCTCTAAGCAGATATATTCCCCGGTTTTACTTTCAAGGCTGTCCGCGAGTTTATTAAGCTCATTTCTCTGCCATAAATCCCAGTCACAGACATTATCGTAGGGGAGATTTTCACCTTCAAAAAATCCGTACTCATTGAGTGTCATGTGAAGTCCGCAGGAACAGGAAAAACTGTTGCCGGAACTTGAGAGCGAATCAAGCGATCTGCACTTAGGACACATGAAAAGAGCGTTTTCAAGGCCCGATGCAAGATTTTCACCCGGGTAGGGGACCATAACCTTCCTCTGATAATCATAGGCATTGACGTATAAGTCGCGCTTTATTGCCTCATATATTTCCTCGACGGTCATTTTATCAAGCATTTCCGGTGTATACTCTCTGACCATCTCACCTTCGGCAATTCCGCGTCTTTTGCTGCTTGCCCAAAGCGGCTTGAGCATGTATCCGCCGTGGATTCTGCATGTTATAAGAGCGCAATTTGTGCTTTTTATAAGCTCCGCCGTCCGTGAGCTTATGAAGCCTGTTCTGCCGTTTATTGTCTGCATGCCTTCGGGGAACATCGCAACGGATATTCCGCTGAGAAGGTTTTCGCGGATGTCTCTTGCGGTTTCTTCACCGGATACGCCTTTTTTTCTGCAGATGGGATTTTGCAGAAAAGAAATCACCTTTCCCCATACGGGCTTTCTGAGCACCGATTCTGTCGCGACAAACCGTATATATTTCGGAAACATCGCGCCCAGGAAAAACTGGTCCAGGTCATGAGTGTGGTTTACAAGCACAAGATAGGTTCGGGACTTAGGCTTAAAGGTCTTCGTCTTAAACCTGAACCGGATACGCATATATGTGCCGATTAAAGCATAGTATATGGCGTAATGGATTTTCATCGCACCGAGACGTCGAGTCCAGTTTTTTCCGCCGGAGCTTATTTTGTTTTCAATACCGGTGATATCTGTCAAAACATACCTCAATAATAAACGATAGCGTGGAAATTATATCCTATGTATTATTTGCAGGCAAGGCAAAAATCATTGAATTACCCTGACTGCCGTCCCTTTGACCATAGCAAATACTATGAGACCGGGGACTGCAAGAAAGCGAAGTGCGCTTCCCCGCTTATATGCAGCAGCTGCCAACTGCTTTAATGTCAATACACCGATGTAAAAGCGCAGAGAGTTTTTCCGCTGAGGGAATGGGAAATATCAAGAATGTTTCAAACTTTACTTCAAAGTGGTATACTTTACTATATATAAACTGTATGCATAGTAACGGAGAAGCCTGCAAAGGCGGATAAAACCATGAGCCAGGATATAAAAAGATACAATATAACAGGAATGAGCTGCGCTGCATGTGCGGCAAGAGTTGAAAAGGCGGTGTCGGAGGTACCCTCGGTATGCACATGCGCGGTAAGCCTTCTTACAAATGAACTTAGCGTAAATGCCGACGCCGACGTAAAGGAAATAGAGAAAGCTGTTACTGATGCTGGATACGGCTTTGGCAAACAGGAAACCAAAGAGGACTTCGGAGAGGAAAAACAGCTGAAAACAAGGCTTATTGTATCAGTGTCGCTCCTTGCGGTTTTGATGGTGTTCATGCACATGAACCTTAAGTGGCCTCAGGCAGTAATTGCGCTTGCCGTCATGATAATAAACCGCAAGTTTTTCATATCAGGCTTCAAGGGGCTCATACACCTTGCACCGAACATGGACACATTGGTATCTCTCGGCTCACTTGCATCTTTCATATACGGTTATTATGATTCTGCCGCCATGATTCTCACCTTTATTACGATAGGCAAGACCCTTGAGGCAAGGGCAAAAGGCAAAACGACCGATGCCTTGAAAGACCTCATAAAGATAGTCCCGGAATCGGACATAAAGCCGGGGGATATATTTGAAGTAAAAGCGGGAGATGCCATAAAAGCCGACGGGGAAATCCTTGAAGGAAGTGCGGCAATTGACGAGTCAATGCTGACGGGTGAGAGCATGCCGTCGGACAAGACGGTGGGGGACAGGGTTTCAGCCGGAACCATAAGCCGCACGGGATACATCAAATGCCGGGCAACCGCTGTAGGCGAAGATACGGCTTTGAGCAGGATAATAACTCTCGTATCAGATGCCGCGTCGACAAAGGCGCCGATTGCCAAAACGGCAGACAAGGCAGCTGCGGTATTTGTTCCCGCGGTAATAGGGATAGCGGTTATAACCTCCGCAATATGGCTGATACTCGGAAAAGATCTCGGCTTTGCACTTTCAAGGGGAATATCCGTGCTGGTTATATCCTGCCCCTGTTCACTCGGACTTGCAACACCGGTTGCTATAATGGTTGCAAGCGGGAAGGGGGCCAAAAACGGTATACTTTATAAAACAGCCCAGTCCATAGAACTTTGCGGAAAAGTGGACACTGTTGTACTTGACAAAACCGGTACCGTTACAAAGGGCTGCCCCGCAGTTACGGACGTTATACCGGAGATGGGAATAAGTAAAGAACAGCTTCTCAATACAGCGTCTATACTTGAAAGCAAAAGCGAACATCCGCTCGGCAAAGCCATATGCGATTATACGGGGATAAAAGACGGAGATGTCGAAGAATTTGAAACACTTCCCGGAGTCGGGGTGAGAGGGATAATAGACGGTGTATGCGCAAAAGGCGGGAGGTGCGCCGATGAAAAACTTTCGCTCGAGGGCAAAACACCGATGGAATTTTATCTCGGCGATAAAAAACTCGGCATAATAGCCGTTGCCGACGAGATAAAAGAAGACAGCGAAAAAGCAATTAATGCTATGAAAGAGCTCGGCTTAAGAGTTATAATGCTGACAGGGGACAACGCCGTTACCGCAAAAGCCATAGCAAAAAAAGCCGGGATTGACGAGGTTATAGCGGAGGTTTTGCCCGACGGGAAAGATGAGGAAATAAAAAAGCTTCAGTCCGCGGGAGCAACCGTTGCCATGATAGGCGACGGAATAAACGACGCTCCGGCACTTGTCAGGGCCGATGTCGGAATAGCCATAGGGTCCGGCACGGATGTTGCCATAGACAGCGCGGACGTTGTGCTTATGAAGTCAAACCTTACGGACGCCTTCGCAGCGATTAAGCTCGGCAAAAAAGCACTTAAAAATATAAAGGAAAATCTTTTCTGGGCATTTTTCTATAACGCTGTAGGAATTCCCATAGCGGCGGGTGTATTATATAAGTCGGGCATAAGTTTAAGCCCCGCAATAGCGGCGGGCTGCATGAGCCTTTCCTCATTCTGCGTTGTGTCAAACGCATTGAGACTCAATCTTGTTAACATTTACGACAATAATAAAAAGAAAGAAGAGAATATAATGACTACAAAGACATTCAAAGTTGAAGGTATGATGTGCCCGCATTGTGAGGCACACGTCAAGAAGGCACTTGAGGAAATCCCGGGTGTCGAGCTTGCAACGGCAAGCCACGAAAATAAATGCGCGGTTATAAAGTGCGCGGATACCGTCAGTGATGAAGTTCTTGTTAATGCAATCAAAAATGCGGGGTATGAAGTAGTTTGAGTTATATCGATGACTTAAAAGTTCATGTTTCGTCGGACCCGAGAGCTGCCGACGATAAGGAAAAGATCAAGACAGAGGAAGATGAAAAGTCCAGAAGGATAAAAAATCTTCTTCCGGTAGTCATACCGGCAATTATTGCCGTAATCCTTATACTTGCCACAATTCCGAGCTTTTTTGCAAAACGCAATGCATACAGCGATGCCAAAAAGCTCATGGACATGGGCAGGTACGATGAGGCAAAAGCGGCCTTTGAAGCCCTCGGAGATTATTCCGACAGCCGCGGCATGGCAAAATATGCCGTTGAATACAGCCGCGCCGTATCCGTCGCCATGGAAGGTGATGAACTCATGGCTACAAACGGCGCTATGGCCGTTGAAAATTACGAGCAGGCAATTGAGATGTTTTCATCTCTTGAAGGTTTTTCGGACTCGGATGATCAGATAAAAGCGATAGAGGAAAAAATTGCCGTATACGACGAGGAAGTGAGAAAGTCGGCCTATGAAGAGGCGGAGGCACTTTTGAAAGAGGAAAAGTACGCCTCGGCAAAAGAAGCTTTCGAGTCGCTCGGAAACTACAAAGACAGCAAGACAATGGCCAAAAAGTGCATCTACGACAGGGCCATGAAGCTCGTTGACTATATAAAGGAAAACGAGATAAGAAATGTATATGCAAATCCCACATACGACGGTGAGGATTACACCATAGAAGAAACGAAGTATCCCGTGCTTGATATGAGGCCGATATATGAAGTTGCTTCGGAAGAGCTGCTTACAATAAAGGACTATGAAGACAGCGAAGAGCTTGCCGCTTACTGCACGGAAAAAGGAAACTTCAAAAAAGAATTCCTCGATTTGTGCGCAGAAGGCAAAACAGCCGAGGCAATAGAGTGGCTCAACACCTATGATGACGAATTCGATGAAAGAGAGCCATATGCAAACGCACTTGCTTCATTCGGAAGATACTGCACCGCATGGGAGCTTTACAGAGGAGACTCGACACTTTTGCCCCTCTCCGGAGGATGCAGCGAAAAATGTGCGGATATAACCTGCGCTTTTGCCATCAAGGACAGCGTGTGCATGCTGACTATATCCGGCGTTGATGCATCATTTGCCGTAACAATGCAGCTGTCAGAAAACGGCAACGGCTTTATATATTCTCCGGGAGACAGCACGAACTATTACGCGGTTATAAACACACAAAACCATCTCACATACACAAGATACAATGCGGACGGAAAGACAATGAGCAGCTGTGAGTACAGCTTGCCGGAGTAAAGGAGAACACAAAAAATGATTGAATCCAAAGTTTATGAATTCAGCCTTCAGGGCGAGGATTTCTGGGCAGCATATGCCGCTGTAGCAATTGCAATATATCTGATGCTTTCAATCGGCAGAATGGGCATGTTCCGCAAAGCCGGAGAAAAAAGGTGGAAAGCCTGGGTTCCGGTATTGAACAGATATACGGAGTATAAAATATCCTGGTCGGGTGCGGCCTTCTGGGTTTATCTGGTATTGAGCGCAGCAGCAGGCATACTTTCATACCACGGCAGTGCAATAACATCTTTCCTTTACAGTGAATATGCACTTATGGGAGCAGGTCTTGCCGCGACGGTCATACAGATTATAGACGACGTGAAGGTTTCAAAGTCTTTCGGACACGGCGGCGGGTTTGCCATTCTTCTTATACTGTTTCCGGAAATCTGCAAGCTGACGCTTGCTCTCGGCAACAGCGAGTATGTAGGCAGGGAAGGTAAAAAAGCAGATGGACAATAAGACCGACAGGGAACTTCTTGAAGAGATAAAAGCAAAGCTTGACAAGATAGAGCAATACCAGAGGGAAGAGCGGATAAGAAGATATATCCGTCTGGGCGTCATTGCTTTAATAATAATAATTCTCGCAATAATAATAGTTCCGAAGGCCGTTGATATATACAATTCGTACACTGAGCTCATGGCAAAGGTGCATGAGTACGAGGAAGTTCTTGATTCGATAAATACAGACAATGTCAAGTCGCTTATTGACGGCCTTGACGGAATTGACTTTTCAAAAATAAAGGACATTGAGGAAAAGCTTGACGGAGTGGACCTTTCACAGCTTGAAGAGACCATGACAAAAATAAAGTCCATCGATTTTGATGCACTTAATGATGTGATGGAGACACTGCAGCTGTTTACCGGCAAGGTTTCTTCAATGTTTGGATGAATACGATCAGACTGGGATACAATATACAGGGCAATATGATAATAAACTATCCAGCGGATGGAGAGCGCCAATAAAATAAAATGCTCAGACACGGATTAAAGACGTATCTGAGCATTTTATTTATTGCAATCAAAGCAAAAATTTCAAGAACGGGAACAAAAACAACATCTATATGTCGAGCTTGTATCCGTTGCCGGTTATGGCGTCAAAGAGTTTTTTGGAGTGTTCTTCTCCTCCGACCTCACATGCTATATGCACTGTGGTTTCGTTGGGGTTGAGTCCTTTCGTGAGCTTGTCGTGCTCAACGGTCAGGACGTTGGCTCCGGCATCGGCTATAATATTCAAAAGCTTTACCAGCTGACCGGGCCTGTCAAGGAGCGTTACGGTGAATCTGACTCTTCTGTGACGGGCAAAGAGACCGCGCTCTATTATTGATTGAACGAAAGATACATCTATATTGCCGCCCGAGAGAACGCAGACGACCTTTTTGCCTTTGACATCGAGCTTTCCACTTAAAACCGCAGCCACGGGGGTCGCCCCGGCCGGCTCGACTATCTGTTTGCATCTTTCCATGAGAAGAAGAATTGCATCGGCAATTTCAGTATCGGATACAGTCACGACGTTGTCTGCATACTTATTTATAATTTCAACCGTCTTATCGCCGGGCTGTTTTACGGCAATTCCGTCGGCAATCGTTGCAGCTGAGTTCGTAGATATAAGCTTCTTTTCCTTGAAGCTTCTTGCTATTGCATCTGCGCCTTCCGATTGGACCCCGCAGACCTCAACGTCCGGGCGTACGCTTTTGACGGCGGATGCAACTCCTGCAAGCAGTCCGCCTCCTCCTGCCGGGACGATTATCATGTCAACATCCGGAAGATCGTCAAGTATCTCAAGACCGAGTGTGCCCTGACCTTCCATGACTTCTTCGTCATTGTAAGGGTGAAGGAACAAGGCTCCTTCCTCTTTACAGATTCTGCATGCTTCGGCATAGGCATCGTCATAGCAGTCGCCTGCAAGAACAACTCTGGCGCCGTAGCCCTCCGTTGCCTGAACCTTGACTATGGGTGCGGCTTTCGGCATGACGATTGTCGCAGGAATTCCAAATCTGTTTGCGGCATATGCAACTCCCTGGGCATGGTTTCCGGCGGATGAGGCAACAACCGCGCATCCGTTTCCGCTTTCAACCAGCGAAGCAATCTTGTTGCTTGCTCCTCTTATTTTAAATGAGCCTGTCTTTTGGGCATTTTCACACTTTAAATATATTTCTCCACCCGTCATAGCCGAAAATGTTGACGACAGGTCGAGGTTTGTGTGGTGCAGTATAGGCTCAAGCCTTATTCTCGCTTTTTCAAAATCCATTTTCATCACCCGTGAATTATTATAAATCAACTTCGGCGGCCTTTCAATTTTTTGCGACAAACTTCTTTATATGAAACGCAAGTTAATGTATAATCTCTACATTATTAAATATAAAGGTGCAATAAGGTTGAAGATAAAATCCGTAAAGCACAACTACATAATAAAAACCCTGACGATTGCATCCGCTGTGCTGGTGCCGCTTATTTCCTATCCGTATGTAAGCCGTGTAATAGGGCCGTCCGGCATAGGCAAGGTAAACTTCGCCAACAGCATTGTCTACTATTTCCTTATAATAGCCCAGCTCGGAATCCCGACTTACGGCGTAAGGACAATAGCCAAGGTGAGGGACAATAAGGAAGAGCTTGCCAGAACGTCACGCGAGATACTTATATTAAATGCAGTAATGTGCGCAATAGCTCTCATTCTTCTTGCCGCCTCTGTTGCAGCCGTACCGCAGCTGAGGCAGGAAAAGACATTGATGTTTTACTTCTCGTTTATGATTGTTTTAAACACGATGTCATGCGAGTGGCTTTACTACGGTCTTGAGCAGTATGATTTTCTTGGACTGAGCACAATATTTGTAAGAATACTTTCCGCAATTTTGATGCTGACGCTCATAAAAAAGGAAAGCGACTACACACTCTACGGTCTTTTTTATGTCATATGCATGAGCGGGTACGGAATTATAAACATTATAAATGTCCCGAGACTCATCGGCAGAAGACCTGAGGGAAAGTATGACATTAAGCGCCACTTAAAGCCCGTCGGAATATTTTTTGCCATGGCGATAGCTACAACCATATATACCCAGATGGACTCTGCGATGCTCGGATTCATAAGCGGCACGACGGAAAACGGGTACTATGACGCGGCTGTAAAAGTAAAGACGGTACTGGTCGCCGCAGTAACAACGCTTGGCGGTGTGCTTTTGCCGAGGGTGTCGAACTACCTTGAAAAAGGGGAGAAAAAGAGATTCTACGAAACCAGCGCCAAGGCACTTAACTTTGTCGTGGAGCTGTCGCTTCCGTGCACGGTTTTCTTCATACTTTTTGCCCGCGGGACAATAATGTTTTTATCGGGAAGCGAGTTTGAAAACGCCGTACTGCCCATGAAGCTCATAATGCCGTCGGTTATTCTTGTAGGCATAACCGGGATAACCGGCATACAGATGATGGTGCCTCTGGGATACGAAAAAACCGTGCTCCGCTCGGAAATAGCGGGCGCGGCTGTCAACCTTATTATAAATGCGCTTTTAATCCCCCAAATGGGGGCATCCGGTGCCGCAATAGGAACGGTCGCTGCGGAGGCGGCGGTGCTTATAGTTCAGTTCACGGCAATAAGAGACTGTCTTAAAGATCTTCTTAAAGGCGTATCGTGGATAAAGATTATTTTGTCAACGGCCCTTGCATCGGCTGCGTCTTTATGGTGCGAAAATGTATTTCTCGCCCTGATTGTATTTTTTACTGTTTATCTTGCCGCGCTTATTGTGACAAAAGAGACGCTTGCCCGGGAATTGATGACAGAATTGAAAGACAAAATTGTTACCAAATAAAGCCAAATAAGCAAAAAAGTTAATAAATTACAAATCAAAAGAGACAATAAAAATAGTTATGTAAACGAAAACGGCGCAAAAAGTTTACATAACTATTATTTTTGCAATTTTTTTGATATTTTTTCGTTAAAAAGGTTGCAAAATGGTTTCAAACACTGTATATTATACGCAAGTATATTAGCGAAGGGTGTGTAGTTGCGCCCGATTGCATGATATAGATATCCCAACGGAGGAATGCAGAAAATGAAAAGAAGAATGATTAGCATGCTGCTGGTCCTTATAATGGTATTTTCATTTGTCGCAACACTTGATGTTACGGCATTTGCGGACAATACCCTTGTAATCACGGACTACGCAACTCTGGTTACAATTTCAAAAGGTCAGACACTTATAGGTATCTGCTCTTCATTGAAAGTTAACTATGCTGACGTAAAAAACGGAATCCTGGTTGCGAACAACTTCAGCTCCGAGACCCAGCTCAACAAGCTCACCGTAGGCGAGAAGGTCTGGATCCCGACAAGCAAGTCAAATTCAGCAGCCATAGTAAAAAATGCTTATGCGTTTGACGAAAACGGCAAGGCCACGGGAAGATCGACAGGCGGCGGTGTTGCCACACCTACGGTCAATATTCCTACAGAGTATGTAACTACCTACACGATAAAGTCAGGCGATACCATAGGCAAGATCTGCAAAGCCTATAATCTTGATTATGATCAGGTTAAAGAGGCAATCGTAAAGCTCAACCCGACCCGCTTTACATCCGTTGCGTCTTTAAGCAAAATCCAGCCGAGCTGGACTATATATATCCCGACTTCCAATGCTAACGCTGTGGCAGCGGCAAAACTCATAACAACTGCCGAAACTGAAATTTCAAGCTCCGGAACAACCACAACGACCACAACGGGAGACAAACTCTGGGGATATGTTGTAAAACATCAGATGGCATCGGGCGAGACAATAAAGAGCGTCTGCAACGCACTCGGAAAGTCATACAGCACAGAGATTTCCGAAATGGTCAAGGCCCTTAACGGAATAACGAATCTCAACAGCGTAAAAGCAGGTACCACATACTGGTTCCCGTCAACATACGCAAGCGGAACATGCTATGCAGTTTACTCACATACCGTTGTTTCGGGCGATACAATGGGCAACCTGACAACCGCACGCGGCCTTACATACAGTACGGTACAGGGGCTTCTTCAGGGACTTAACCCCAACGTAAACCTCAACAGCATAAAGCGCGGCTCAACCGTTCTTGTGCTTGGCAAGGCAAGCGGCACGAGCACCTCATCAAGCGGTGTTAAGGTAGTCATCGGAGGCAACAGCCATACCATAACCAAGGCCGATACAACCAACGGTACATTTACGGTAAGCGCGTCAACAGCACTTTCAGGCTCAAGCGTAACGGTTACCGCAACACCTAATTCCGGATACGGCATCGCAAGCATAGATGTTGTCGGAAAGACAAGCGGAAATGTCGAGGCATCTTCAAATGCATCACCGTTCACATTCACAATGCCGGATCAGGACGTAACCGTAAAGGTAACATTCTCAACATCCAGCGCACAGTTCAACATCCTCCGCGATTACAAGGAAGCTGAAGGTACAATAACCTGCCTGGTAGGCGGCACCGCAGTTGACAAGGCAAACGCAGGTGCAACCGTTGTAGTTCAGGCAGACCCGGCATCAGGCAAGGCTCTTGATAAAGTAACCTATACATATAATCTTAACGGCAAGGCATACTCCTACACAATGTCCGGCAACTCCTTCACAATGCCGGCAGCCAATGTGACAGTACACGCAACATTCACAACAGGTACCGTCCTCACATTTGAGCAACCGTCAAACGGCACAATAACCGTTAAGAAAAACGGCACCGAAGTCGCCTCCGGCGTATCGGTAAAGGCAAGCGACACAATCACGGTTTCGGCAGCGGCCAACGGCGGCTACACCGTAACGGGCTCAAGCTGCACCGTAACGGGGTCTTCCGTAACACAGTCCGGCAGCAACGGAAGCTGGACAATCACCGGAATCGGCGCCAATGCAAAAATCGTCGTATCTCTGCCCGCGGTTACAACATATTACCTTTACAAGAGCATTACAGGAAACGGCACAGTATCGTTTACCTCCGATGGCGAATCGGTTGACAGAGCAGCTGCCAACGCATCCGTAACAGTAAACGCTACACCCGATTCCGGATGGGGAATCAGCAAGATCGAAGCAGGCTCAACAACTGCCGAGAATAAGACCTCCGCAACCTTCACAATGCCTGCATCGGATACAACCGCAAAGATAACATTCCTGCAGATGAAGAAGGTAATTTTACCGACAACACTCGACCACTACACAATCGATAAAGTTGAAGTAAACGGTGTCGATGTAACGGATAAGGTCAACGCAGGTACAGTGGTTGCCATAAAGGGCGACACAGTCAAGGTTTATCTGACATTTGAAGAAGACTTCCAGTACAATACGGCAAGCGCTTCAACCTGTGACGGCAGCACGATATCCGGCGACACATACTCAAGCGGTGTATGGTCATACAAGATGGAAAGAAACGGCGATCTCAAGCTCAACATTACGAGCAAGTAAATACATTACCGTATATTTCCTTGAGCACAAAATATAACCGGCAGATGAAGAGACGGTAAAACCCGACTCTTCATCTTCGGAGTAAAAAAAGAAATTATTATGCCTGCGGGCTGCGATTTAACAATAAATTTTTCACATAATTTCAAAGGGGGACTAGCTTTGAAAAATAATGCAAGAAAGGTGCTGTCAATGCTTTTGACACTGGTGATGGTATTTTCGCTGTTGCCAACGGCTGCATTTGCAGATGACACAACACCCACACCAACATTTAAAATTAATGCAAAAGACTCGGCTATTGCATCAGACGGAACCGTGACATTTTATGTCGAAGTTGAACCGTCAGATGAAACCTATAGTTATTATTGGAAAGT
>R06__coassemble_515_pt1 | contig 14204 bp, 13 predicted proteins | sample R06__metabat2_high_PE_027 | metagenome-assembled genome bin R06
ATATCGTTATCAATCGTCAGGCTGTTACCGTAACGCCCGATGCCAAGACCAAGGTTTACGGAGAAAGTGATCCTGATCTTACCTATACCGCATAAGGTCTTATAGGTGAAGAGAAACTTACCGGAATTACACTTGCTCGTACAGAAGGCGAAAATGTCGGCAACTACACCATAACTGCGACGGTACCTTCGGAAGATGTCAATTCGAATTATTCAATTACGGCTGAGAATAACACATTTACAATCACCAAAGCTGCAAATGAATGGACAAAAGGACCATACATAAACGGTTCAACTTCCAATACAAGCTGGAGCTACGGTGAAGATGCCAAGATTGCGGAAGCTGCGTCGAAATTCGGAACACCGAATGTAAGCTATGTAACGTCCGGCGGCATAGCAACGGATACACAGCCGACGTCTGCCGGAACACATAAAGTTATATTCAAAGTAGCCGGTACGGATAATTACGGAGAACTTTACAAGGAAATTTCATTTACAATTAATCCCGCAGGTACATGGAGCGTTAATGTAACGCCGTATGAAGGCACATATGACGCCAACGAGCACGGCGAGGCCGCAGTAGCTACGATAACTGACGGCACAACCTACGAGTACAGCACAGACGGCGGCACTAACTGGTCACCCGAGGTTCCAAAGATTAAGGATTACGGAGAGATAAATGTCAAAGTTAAGGCTCATAATCCAAACTATACCGATGCAGAAAAAACTTATACTCTCAAGGTATTAAAGGCACCTGTAACTATATCGGTTGCCAATAGCGACAAGTATTACGGTGATGCTGATCCTTCGTTTGCATCTGCTGCTATAGTAGGCGGTATAGGCACCGAGCTTAGCGGAATTGACCTTTTAGTGAGCCGTACAAATTCAGATGAGAATGCAGGAACTTATGAAGGCGTGCTCACAATAAGCAAAACGGCTTTAGAGTTAAATGATGAGTATTCCAACTATAGCTTTACTGTGAATAACGGCGCATTTGAGATTAAGAAAGCTCAAAATAACTGGACAGTTGAGCCTTCCGTAAACGGCGGAAAAGCATCGTGGGCATATGACGGCTTAACTAAGGAAACTTCAGGCACGGCAAAGTTTGGCGATGCAGTCATTACATATTATGACGCACAAAATAATCTTCTTTCAGCTCAGCCGACCGATGCTGGAAGCTACAAGGCTATATTCACGGTAGAAGAGACCGATAATTATTCCGGTCTTGAAAAAACGGTTGAATTTACTGTCACCAAGGCTGCATTCGCTGTAAGCGGCAGTGATTATAAAGGCACTTATGACGGAAATCTCCACGGAGACGCTGCAACAGCGTCAGTGACTGAGGGCACTGTAATTACCTACAGCACAGACGGCGGCACAAATTACTCGGATACCGTGCCTCAGATAAAAGACGTTGGTAAAATTGAAGTTGAAGTTAAAGCGGTTAACCCGAACTATGATGATGCCGAGTGCTCTTACACCCTTGAAGTAACCAAAAAGGATGTAACCATAACTGCAGCGGCAGCTTCCAAGACATACGGCGAGGACGATCCTGCCTTTGATAAGGCATCAATGACAGGCGCAGTCGGCAATGAGCTTGACTCAATTGACCTCACGGTAACAAGAAGCGGCAATGACAAAAATGCAGGGGAATATAAAGGCACCCTTACAATTTCAGCAACAGCGACTGAACTTGGAAATGTTTACACCAATTACAGCTTTACCGTATGCAACGGTACATTTACAATTAATCCGCGTGTAGCTGAAATTGTCTGGAGCGATTTGTCCTTTAACTATGACGGAGAAGAACATAAGCCTGCAGCGAAAGTATCAAATGCCCTGAGCGGTGATGATGTGACGGTTACGGTTATCGGTGAAAAAATAGATGCCAACACAGACTCTGAGCCGAAATACACAGCAACGGCAGACTCACTTTCAGGCGATTCCAAAGATAACTATGTCCTGAGTGAAACAAAACCGGCTGCGGAGTTTACTATCGCGAAAGCTCCGATAACTGTAAAGGCTGATGATAAGTGCAAGACTGAAAGCCAGCCGAATCCCGAGTTTACATATACGGTCACAAGCGGCACAGTATATAAAGATGATAAACTCAATGTGAAGTTTGAAATTAATCCCGATGATGAGACTGTAGGCGATCATGAGATTATCCCGTCAGACGCTCAAACCGGCAACAGAAACTACGACATCACATACGAAAAAGGCAACTTAAAAATCACAGATAAGATAATAACAAGAGTTGCCGATGACGGTATATGGTATGTACAGACAACGTCCGGCGCACTTGTAATTTGCACAGGTGAATTTGCAAAATTCCAAGAGTTCTGGTTTAACAATGTAAAGCTTGATCCATCCCAGTACGATGCTGCCGAAGGGTCAACAGAAGTTACGATCCACGATGATTATCTGCAGGCACAGTATGCTGCGGGAAACATTGTAGTAGGCGGTTCTTATCCGGTAATGTTCGTATACAGTGACGGGGATAAGCCGAATGCAATGATGGCAGTTGCCAACGGCATACCGGTTGAAAATCTTACAGTCGAAGCAGTGCCCGATACCACATACGACGGAAAATCTCATGAGCCGAAACCGGTTGTCAAATACGGCGATAAAGTACTGACAGAAGGCACCGATTACACGCTTAAGTATTCAGATAATGTCAATGCAGGGACTGCAACTGTTACCGTAACCGGACTTGGTTCATATGTCGGAACAAAAGATGTAACATTTACAATAAATCCGGCAACGCCTTCCGTGACATTTACCAAAAGTGTTTACTATACGCCATATACCGGGAAAACCAAGGATATGAACGATATAGAAAAGGCAGCAGTTACTCTTGTAAACGGTGAAACATTCACAGGCACTGTTACATATAAGTACTACAGTGACTACGGATGCACAAATGAGATTTCCAGGCCGTGGAGAATCGGAACATATTATGTGAAAGCTTTCATAGATGCTCCAAACAGCAACTATACCGCAGCGTCAAGCACTCCTGTCAAACTTAGAATTTATGATCCGAGATATCCCATAACCGGAGATGATTTCAATGCCGGAGCATGGCTTGCCGCAATGGTATCTTCGGCATCGGCCGCAACGGCGCTTTACCTGAGCAAATTTAAAAAGCGCAAGGAAGAGGACGAAACCTGAGGCAAATAAATTCATACGCCATCCTTAAGGATGCAAATAAGGATGCAAATTTTCCAACCGCAAAATCCCCGGATAAAACCTTTGAAAGGTGTATATCCGGGGATTTGTTGATTGGCAGGTGAGCTCACGTGATAACACGAAATGCTTCGCAAATTTTTTTCGAAGATATGAAATTGACAGTTGACATAACGAAATATTTGGACTACTATCTAGTTGCACAATCTTGTTAATAGGGCGATAGTTCACTTTTGAACCGCCTTTTCATTAGATAGACAACTGAAGATTGTCTGCACCCCCAATATTTCAAAGAAAAGGAGGTGTATATCTGCTTATGCCGACATTAGTTTGGATTGTGCTTGTAATTGCTTTAGCGATTGCAGGCTTTTTTATTGGTTATACGACCCGCAAAAGAAGCGCAGAGCGCGAAATAGGTTCTGCCGAAGAAGAGGCAAAACGCATAATCAATGAAGCTATCAAAAGTGCCGAAACCAAGAAGAAAGAGACACTTTTGGAGGCAAAAGAAGAAATACACAGAAACCGCACTGAAGCGGAAAAAGATATCAAGGAGCGCCGCTCTGAGATATCCAAGCAGGAGCACCGTCTGCAGCAGAAAGAAGAAAATCTTGACCGCAAAACCGATGCTCTGGAAAAAAAGACCGATACTCTCAATGCAAAGATAGCAGCTGTCGATGCACAGAAAACGGAAGTTGACGCACTCAAGAGAGCCCAGATGGAAATGCTTGAAAAGATTTCAGGCTTTACCATCGAAGAGGCAAAGTCCTACCTTGTCGAGAACGTAAGGAGCGAGGTCACTCACGAGATGGCTCAGGCCGTACGTGATGCAGAGCAGAAAGCAAAAGACGAAGCTGACGAGCGCGCACGTGAAATTATCGCTACAGCAATTCAGCGCTGCGCGGCTGACCATTCGAGCGAGATTACGGTAAGTGTTGTTCCTCTTCCGAACGATGAAATGAAAGGAAGAATTATCGGACGCGAAGGACGCAATATCCGCTCAATTGAGACACTCACCGGATGCGACCTTATTATCGACGATACTCCAGAAGCAATTACGGTATCGGGCTTTGACCCGGTAAGAAGAGAAGTCGCAAGACTTGCACTTGAAAAGCTTATTCAGGACGGCCGTATCCACCCAGCGAGAATCGAGGAGATGGTTGCCAAGGCACAAAAGGAAGTCAATGCAACAATCAAATCCGAAGGCGAGAGAGCTACATTCGAAACAGACATACACGGTCTCAACGGGGATATCATAAAATACCTCGGACGTATGCGCTACCGCACATCTTACGGTCAGAATGTTTTGAACCACTCCGTTGAAGTTGCGCATATCGCAGGCCTTATGGCTGCAGAGCTCGGCGTTGATGTTGCGACAGCCAAGCGCGCAGGACTTCTGCACGATATAGGCAAGAGCATTGACCATGAGGTTGAAGGCTCTCATGTAAGCATAGGCGTTGACCTTCTTCGCAAATATAAAGAGAGCGAAGATGTCATACACGCAGTTGAAGCCCATCACGGTGATGTTGAGCCGCATACGGTTATTGCCTGCATAGTACAGGCTGCCGATGCAATATCCGCATCAAGACCGGGAGCAAGACGCGAAAATATCGAAAACTATATTAAACGTCTTGAAAAACTTGAAGAGATTTCCAAATCCTTCCCGGGAATTGAGAGCTCGTACGCAATTCAGGCAGGACGCGAAATCCGAGTAATGGTCAAACCCGATGAAGTATCCGAAGACCAGATGGTGCTTCTTGCACGGGATATAGCTGCAAAGATTGAAGACGAAATGACATACCCGGGGCAGATAAAGGTTCATGTGCTTCGTGAAACCAAAGCTGTTGACTACGCAAAATAATTCAATAAACAAAATTAAGAGCAGAAGCTGTGCTTGCTGCTCTTTTTTTGTTATAGATATGTTTGGAGTGTCCAAAATTTATGCGCTTTTCTTCTTGACTTTTATTGAAATCCTACATTAGTATAAAAGCATGACAGACTTTGAAAAAATATTTGATGCTGAGCAGATTAAAATCGCTCAGGAAAAAAATCCGTTCGCTAAGCTGAACGAAGTTGTTTACAACATAATAGAAAATGCAATAATCAATTTTGAACTCCAGCCCGGAATGAGACTTAGCGTTTCGACAATTGCGGAGCTTTTGAATGTCAGCCGTACCCCTGTAACCGAGGCCCTGGAACTTTTAAAAGAATCCGGATTCGTTGTTACACCGAGCAATAAAAAAGGATATTACGTTTTTGACATCAGCCACAATTCACTTGAGCAGCTGTTCATGGCGAGAAAGGCGCTTGAAGGAACTGCAGCAAGTCTCTGCGCCCGGTCCGGCTCATTTAAAGAAGGCGAGAGGCTCAGAAAACTTGCACTTGAGTTCAAAAAAACCTTTGACGACAGAGATTTCAGCAACTTTGCCGAACTTGACTCGGAATTTCACAGTATCATCATACGTGCATCGGGCAATCCTTATATTTGGAGAATGCACAAGGCTCTCGAGAAATTTATCGCATATTACTCAATAAGGTCCCAGGAGTATATGCTGTCTCTTGAGGACGAGCCTCTTTTCAAAACTTTGGCGAACCAGCATATGGCAATTTATAATGCCATAATGATCGGGATTCCGGAGCTTGCCGAAACGGCATCAAAAAATCATCTGGAAACCTGCTATAATCTATGTATGAGGTATCATACAATGGTAGGAAGCTTATAAAAAAAGAAAAAGTGTTGTCAATCAGTTGACGGTTGACAGCACTTTTTCTTTTTATACATTTTTTTCGAGAAAATCGCTGATTGTGTCCAGATAAAGTTCGCTGTTTTCAAGATAGCTTACGCAGTGGCGGGAATTTTTGAATATTACCCTCTTTCCAAGATCACCGGATGCGCAAAGAATGCGGTCTGTCATGTATACAGGTGAAGTGTGATCTTGCTCTCCGCAGATAATCAAAACGGGAACGCCGGACCCCTCTACGGCGTCGGACGCCCGGCTTTTTACAAAATCTCTGTTTACAAGTATGTATCCGCCTATCGTGCCAAGGAAAACAAACGGAAACTGGGGCAGTTTATACTGCCTTGTAAGAGAATAAGCCAGAATTTCTTTTGCGTTATCAAAGGCACTGTCAGCTATTACTGCACATACACTTTCTCGAGACACATATTTTAATGATGTTAACGCAGCATTCCCGCCCATTGACATACCGTGAAGAACAATTTTCCCGGGACACAAGCGCCCGGCTTCCAAAACCCATGAAGCCACATCACGGCTTTCCCTCACTCCGAAAGTGGAAAGCGAACCGCCGCTCTTGCCGTGCGCACGCTGATCAACCATAAATACAGAGTATCCGTTTTGCATATAATAATCCGCAATTCCGCAAAAATCATTAAAGGGAGAGGAAAGATAACCGTGAAGCAATATGACTGCATTTTCACCCTTTCCCGGCATATAAAATGCATGCAGGGAAAGACCGTCGAATGACTTGCACCAGATATCTTCCCACTGAAGACTTGTGAGATGAGAGATCCCTTTGGATAGTTTTTCGGTATACGGGGCGAAACGGGTATGGCATAGTTTATCACTTTGCGTTAAATCAATCGGATCTGCGCGCCTCATGGTCAAATAAAGCAAGACTGTAGGAATCAAGAAGAGCAAAAATAAAATAGTTAAAATAGCAATTATAATTACAACCGGCAATGTCATTACCTTGTGCCTCCGGACTGGGATTGTCGCATTGATAATATAGTTTTTAAAATCAGTTTTCAAGTTAGATGAGTTTGATGAAATCTTGCTTGAAAATATGATTTTTTTTAATGCAAATTTTGCCCGTGTTTGAGTTTTGTGCTCGGTTTTTGGGAAATTGTTTTTGAAAAAAAGTATATAAAGCTCTTTTTTTGACTTCTGAAACAGAGATTGATTATAGTGTAAATGTATAGAAACAGACAAAAATCCGTTCGTTAATTGTGCATATTGCACATAAAGAAAAGGGAAATTTGTTAATTATTAATTTGTAGGAGGAAGTTATGGATTGGAGAGAAAAATACGCGGATAAGCTTGTCACACCCGAAAAGGCAATCAGCTACGTACAGTCCGGCGACACCATCCATTCAACAATGTTTTCTTCACTCCCGATAGCGCTCTTCGAAGAACTCGGCAAGCAGAAGGACAGACTTGAAGATGTGAATATATACATGGGATTCGGCGGAGGAATGTACAGACCTCTGGCAAAGGCGTGCAACGGGCATGTCAATGTCAACAGCCTTTTCTATGGACCGGCAGAGCGTACATTTAAATATAAAATGGGCTCCGCAATCGGGTTTCAGGTAATCCAGCTGTCAAAGACATATGATGACCGTGCAAATTATCATCCGGCAGAAGTTATTATGATGGCCGCAACACCGCCTGATGAAAACGGAGACATGAGCTTTGGACTGACCCCGATTGACACGGCACTTTGTGATAAGGCACGCAATGTAATTGTACAGATTAATGAAAATGTTCCTTTTGTACGCGGCTTTGAAAACATGGTCAATATAAATGACATCACATGCGCAATTGACTGCACACAGGATGTCTGTTATTTAGAGCCTTCCGTCCCGTCTGAAACGGATATTAAGATTGCGGAGATTATTTCGGAAAGGATACCCGACGGCGCCTGCATTCAGTTCGGAATCGGCGGATTGAGCGAGGCTATGGGAGCTGCCTGCAAAGACAAGAAACATCTCGGCATCCACACGGAGCTCTTTGTTGAGTCAATGGTTGATTTGATCGAGTGCGGTGCTGTTGACAATTCAATGAAGCAGATTGATGTCGGCATATCCACCTTCGGTTTTGCAATGGGTTCAAGAAGAATGAATGACTTTCTTAACAACAACAAGCTTTGTGAGTCAAGAAGGTTTATGTACTCGAATGACCCTTACATTATTGCAAAGAACAAAAATGTCATATCGGTAAACTCAGCCATGCAGGTAGATATAACGGGTCAGGTCGCGGCTGAAGGAATCGGCTTCAAGCAGCACAGCGGAATCGGCGGACAGCTTGACTATGTCAGAGGAGCACAGATGAGCGAAGGCGGTCACTCGTATATAGCTATGGAATCTGTCCGTACAGATAAGGAAGGAAACCGATTTTCAAAAATCGTAATGTCACATCCTGCAGGAACACCGATTACGACACCGCGCGCCGAAGTTGAGTACATAGTGACCGAATACGGAATAGCCGATCTTAAATACCAGACTCTTTCGGAACGCGCAAAAAGACTTATCGCAATTGCACATCCGGATTTCAGAGATGAGCTTACTGCGGAAGCAAAAAAACTAGCACTGATTTAAAAAACCATATTAACGATAAAATAAAAAAAGGAGGAAAAAACGTGAAAATAGCAATGATAGGCTCCGGTGCTGCCGGAAGCGTGTTTGCATCGTATCTCAGACGCGGTAATGCTGATATAACGCTTGTAGACCCGTACAAAGAGCACATGGACAAAATTGCTGCTGACGGACTTACATTTGTCGTCAACAGCGGAGAATATGAAGGCACTTATCAGCTGACCGGTTTCAAGACCGCATATGATGCATCCGAAATCGGAATAATGGATATAGTAATCTTCATGACAAAGACTCCTCAGCTGAAAAATGCCATCAGCGGTGCAGCACCTTGTATCGGTGAGGAAACGGTACTTGTTTCTCTTATGAATGGCCTTGGAAATGAGGATAAACTGGTTGATGCGGTCGGCGCAGGCCGTGTACTTTACGGCAACGGTGTACTGGGAACAGAGCTTCTTGAACCGGGCAAATGCGCATCATCGCCTTCAAACGACGGCTTGCAGATGAATTTCGGCGCTGTTGAAAGAACCGACCTTACCATAGCTGCCGGCGAGTATCTCGAGAAGCTCTTTAATGACGGCGGCTGCCCATGCAAATTCTGGGAGGATGTAGCTCCGCACTTCTGGCAGAAGGTTATAACAAACTGCACATTCAACCCGCTCAGCGCAATACTGAGAATGAAGTGCAAGGATATTTTCAAGGACATGAACGGCGCGGGCCTTGCAACGGGTATTGTCAGCGAGTGCTGCGCGATTGCAACAGCAAGAGGATGCCCGATGGAGTCCGGTAAGTTCTTTGCGGAACTTGTTAAATCCGTAGGCGGAGGAAGCATAGAAGATTATTATCCTTCAATGGCTCAGGATGTTCTTATTTTTAAACGCCAGACCGAAATAGACACCCTTAACGGTGCAATATGCGCTTACGGCAAGAAATACGGAATTCCGACTCCGGTCAATGATTATATTACAAAGACAATTAAGTGCATTCAGAAAAACTATGCAATTCAGTATCAAGAGTAAAAATAGGAGATGGTGTAATGAATAAAGCAAAAGTAGTTGCAAATTCATGCAAGAGCTGTGGCTTCTGCATAAAATTCTGCCCTAAGAATATTATCGCAATGGGAACAGCTCGCAATGCCAAAGGACATTTCTATCCGACAATTGTTGAGGATGAGTGCATAGGCTGCGGTACCTGTGCTCTTGTTTGCCCCGAGGCAGCAATAGAAATTTGGAAAATGGAGGATTGATGATGGCAAAAGTATTTATGAAGGGAAATGAAGCCCTTGGCGAAGCTGCTGTCCGCGCGGGAATACGCTTCTTTGCCGGCTATCCCATTACTCCGCAGTCTGAGCTGCCCGAATATCTTTCCTGGCGTCTGCCCGAAGTAGGAGGAACATTCGTTCAAGGCGAAAGTGAAGTAGCATCAATTAACATGGTATACGGAGCCGCAGCAACCGGCGTTCTTGCCATGACCGGCTCATCAAGCCCCGGTGTGTCTCTTAAAAGCGAAGGTATTTCATACCTTTCCGCAGCCGAATTGCCGGCAGTTATTATAAATATGCAGCGCGGCGGTCCCGGACTCGGCTCCATTCAGCCGGCACAGCAGGATTATCTTCAGGCAACAAAGGCATCCGGACACGGCGGATTCAGAATGATGGTATTTGCACCGCACACCGTTCAGGAAATGGTTGACCTTATGTATATAGCTCCTGAATATGCCGAAAGAGACAGAAATCCCGTTCTTATTCTAGGCGACGGATGTCTCGGATCGATGATGGAAGAAGTTGAACTTCCTCCGATGAAAGAGCTGCCGGAATCCCCGTGCAAACCATGGACAGTAGGATATGACGGCACCACACGCGGCGGACATCTTATTACTCCGATTTATCCGGAAGCAGGCCTTGAAGGAAAGAATAAGCTTGCTGCCGCAAGAACAAAGCGCTGGGAAGAAAACGACGTTATGGTCGAAGAGTTTATGGTTGACGATGCCGAGTGGGTTATTGTGGCATACGGAATATCCGCAAGAGTTGCAAAACAGGCTGTCGTAGACCTTCGCCAAAAAGGCGTTAAGCTTGGACTTATAAGACCGATTACGCTGTTCCCGTTCCCGAAAAAGAATATCGCAAACCTTGATTACAGCCGTGTTAAAGGCGTTATTGATATTGAAATGTCAATTCCGGCCCTTATGCGCGAGGACATTGAATTGCAGGTGCTTGGACGTTGCCCTGTCTATGAATACGGCCGCAGCGGCGGTATTTTACTTGACGATGAAACAACACAGGCGGCAATTATGAAGATAGTTGAAGGAGGCGAACAGTAATGCCGGAAAAAATTTATAAAAAGCCAAGTTGTCTCCTGCCGTTGGCAAGCGGTTTCTGCCCGGGATGCATGCATTCGCTTGCAACAAAACTCATAGCGGAAGCAATCGATGATTTGGGAGTAGCTGAAAAAGTTATAAACGTTCTTCCTGTCGGATGTTCTACAATGAACAGCCTTTACTGGAAACTTGACATGATCACATGTGCACACGGCAGAGCACCCGCCGTTGCAACAGGAATTAAACGTTGCCGCCCGGATTCTTTGGTATTTGCATATCAGGGTGACGGAGATCTTGCATCAATAGGTCTTTCAGAAATCTTAATGGCAGCCAACAGAGGAGAGCATATTACAATATTCTTTGCAAACAACTCAACATACGGCATGACCGGCGGACAGATGGCACCAACGACACTTGTCGGTCAAAAGTCCACAACATGCGTAAACGGACGCGATCCCGATTCGATGGGTTATCCGCTGAAGATGTGTGAGCTGATTAAAGAATTGGAATCTCCTGTATATGTAGCAAGATTTGCGCTTAACAGTCCTGCAAACATCCGTAAGGCAAAAGCCGGAATTAAAAAGGCGATGCAGAATCAGGTGGATGATCTCGGATTTTCATTCGTTGAGCTTCTCACCAACTGCCCGACCAACTGGCATATGACTCCGGTACAGACACTTGATTTCATTGAAAATGAAACTTCAAAGTATTTCCCGTGCAAAGTGTTTGTGGACAAAACTGAAAAGGAGGGTTGACCATGAAATTTACACTTATAATTTCAGGCGCAGGCGGACAGGGCGTTATGTCGATTGGCAGCTCTCTTGCCGGCAGTGCAGTTGACGGAGGAAAGCATGCGACATTTATGCCGCTTTACGGTCCCGAGCAGCGCGGCGGAAGTGCGAAGTGCACTGTTATTGTATCCGACGAAGATATCCTTTCACCCCTTCCCAAGCAATCTGACGGCCTTATTGTAATGAATGAATCTTCATTCAAAAAATTCACTCCGGAGCTTCGTCCGGGCGGTGTGCTGGTCCGCAACATTAACAGAACCACATCCGCTTTAAAACGTGATGACATTGAAGTCGTAGACGTTCCGTGCGATGACCTTGCAAATGAGCTCGGAAGCGACAAAATTGCAAATATCATTCTTATCGGCGCAATGATTGGCTATTCTGACATGATGGATCCTTCTATATTCATGGCAAGCCTTGAACACAAGTTCGCAGCTAAAGGAGAAAAAGTTGTTGAACTTAACCGCAAGGCTTTGAATAAGGGTCTTGAAATAGGAAAAGCAGCTAAAAATCAATAAAAAAATAAAAAAGGAGAACTACTAATGAGCAAATACGGATGGAACAGCACCATCGGCGAACTTCTCGACGATGAACGCTGCGTAAAAGTGTTCCAGGAAATCCTTCCGGCAGCCCTTGAAAGCCCTTTGCTTAAGCTTGTAAAAGGTAAAGAAGTCGGCGTGGTACTGGACAGCCAGAAAAAGATACCCCAGGAAAAACGTGATGAGCTTAAAGCGGCTCTCGAAGCAATCGAATAAGAAGTCCAAATTGGAAAAACCCAAAAAATTATAAAAGGAGAAAAAACAATGGCAAAGTATTCATTTGAAAGCACAACAGTCGGCGAAATGCTCGACACAGCAGAAATCAAAGAACTTATTGAAAAGAACATTCCTGACGTTCTTCAGCATCCTCTGCTTGAGGTTGGCCGTTCCTTCATTTTCTGCGATGCTCTTCCCTACATTGAAGACATGGTAACAGAGGATGATCTTGCAGCTTTCAAAGCAGACCTCGAGGCACTTGGCTGATAAATTACAAATAAGCGACAGGCCGGGACTATTGTCCCGGCCTGTTTGCCGTAGTAGTGCGCCTGACATGGGCAACGACGAGATGGCGAAAGTTGATTGTGGTCCCGGTAAGGGGAGGACGGAGAATACGGAACGTATTGAAATTATAATATATTAAGGGATTTTGAATGCAAAATGACGAATATTGAGCTTTACAACCTTTGGATTTAGTAAATTGTCATAATTGAAATATTGACCTAAAAGTGATAAAGTGTATCTTGTAGAAAAACAAGTGTCTCTCAAATAAAGACACAAAAAGGAGAAAAAATGAAAGTTGCGGTATTGGGATACGGTACGGTCGGATTCGGAGTACACGAGATGCTTAAAGGCGCAAAAGGTCTCGAGGCGGGGCCGGTGCTTGTCCGTCCCGGAAAAGAGAATGAAGATTTCAAAGTAAGCTCAATCGACGAGATCGTGAATGATCCGTCTGTCGGCGCTGTTGCTGAAGTTCTAGGCGGAATAGAGCCTGCTTATACATATGCCTGTAAGGCAATTAAGGCAAAAAAGCATTTTGTTACTTCAAATAAGGCACTTGTGGCTGACAAAGGAATAGAACTTGCTTCTCTGGCAAAGGAAAACGGAGTCTCTTTTCTTTTCTCGGCAGCCTGCGGGGGAGGTGTTCCGTTCCTTCACAATTTGTCTCTTGCTGTCGAAAGCGACAATGTCAAGACAATAGGCGGCATATTAAACGGTACCACGAACTATATGCTTGACGCCATGCAGCGCCGTAGCTTGAGCTACGAAGAGGCACTGAAAGATGCCCAGGACCTCGGATATGCCGAGGCGGACCCGACGGCAGATGTTACAGGACTTGATGCGCTGAGAAAAATTATGCTCGGCTGTGCAGTTGCGTTCAATGAACTTCCTGTAGACGGACTGTTAAACGAAGGAATAGATTCGTTCACATCAGATGACGTCAGATATCTTAAAGACAAAGGCCTTACCTGCCGGCTCGTAGTATCGGGAGGAAAGGGAAGCAACGGAAATTTGTATGCTTATGTTGAACCGGTTGTATTTACTTCCGCTGCTCCGGAGTGTGCAGTTTTAAATAACTATAACCTGGCTAAATATGACTGTGAAAATTCCGGTCCCATCGTCTTTATGGGCCAGGGTGCCGGCAGATGGCCGACTGCGTCTGCAGTATTGAGAGATCTTTCGGATATACTCTCGGGACGCGACCATATGATGCTTCCTACATGTCAAAAAGTGAAGGCTGACAATTCTGCGTGCTGCCATAAATACCTTTTAAGAATTGACGCCGAGTATGAAATAACGGATGAGATGAGTGTTGAGGCAATGCACTTAAAGGCAAAAGATCTGAGAAAGGAAGGCAAGAAAGTATTTTTTGCCGCAATCGGGGAATAAGATGTTGAAAGTAACTAAATTCGGCGGGTCATCGGTTGCCGGAAGCGAACATTTTAAAAAAGTAAAACATATAATAGAAACTGATGATTCAAGAAAAGTGGTCGTAATTTCGGCATCCGGAAAAAGATTTAAAGAAGACCACAAGCTGACAGACCTTCTG
>R06__coassemble_535_pt1 | contig 13915 bp, 9 predicted proteins | sample R06__metabat2_high_PE_027 | metagenome-assembled genome bin R06
TTTTTGTAGAACTGGAAATGATTTGAAAAACGACTTGATAAATGATTCGATAAATGATATAATAACGACTGCCTAAAGGAGGCGGAACAAGCAATGGAAACCAGAGAAAACGAATATACCGAATTTAAGAAAACCACCGGAGAATTAAAGGAAGGCGTTATTTCCTTGGCCTCGATGTTGAATAAAACCGGCTATGGGACGGTTTATTTCGGCATAAAAAATAACGGAGAGATTACCGGCCAGCAAATCGGCGAACAAACAACACAGGATATTTCGCGGGAAATAAAAAACAAGCTGAAACCTCGCGTCACTCCCACAATTAAAGTTCTTGATTTTGCCGAGAAACGCGTTATCAGTGTATATGCGCAGGGTGAAGACAGCCCGTATTCGGCCTATGACCGGTATTATATCAGGTCGGATGATGAAGATAATGTCATGACGGGCGCTCAGCTGGAACAATTCTTCACAAATCGAAATTACGATTATTCCCAATGGGAAGAAAAGATAACAGAATACACTGTAGAAGATATTGATGAGCAGCTCTTAATAGACTATGTCAACAAAGGCAATGAATGTGGCCGCATTAATTTTTTATACAGGGATGCTGAAACAACTCTGCGAAAACTGAACCTCACCAATGGAAACTATCTGAATAATGCGGGATATTATTTGTTTTCCGATAAAAAGCCGCTTCTTCTAAAGCTGGCAACCTATCCCACGGATGATAGAATTCGTTTCAGCGATATGCGGCAGTTTCATGGAAACATTTTTGAATGCATCAACGAAGCCGTAAAATATATTACAAATAACATTCGCTGGAGAGCGGATATTGTCGGTATTGAAAGAATTGAAACGCCGGAGATCCCCGTTGAAGCCTTCCGTGAAATCATCATTAACAGCTTTGCCCATATGAAGGTGAATAGCACCTCATCAAACGAAATATATATTACTCCGTCCAAGATTCACATCTATAACCCAGGGCCTCTTGTTCCGGGAACGGACCCGCAAATGTTTGCCAGTGGAGAGCAGGGTTCAATGATCCGCAATCCGCTGATTGCAACGGTACTGTACTACAACAGGACGATTGATGCCTTTGGCACGGGCTTTGAACGCGTATTCAGGCTTTGCAAAGATATAAGGTATCAGTATAGCAATAATCAATTTGGGTTCACATTTGAATTTTTACGGAATCATTTTGATGCAATAAATGACCCGATAAATGATCCGATAAACAATCTGTCGAACGCGGAAAAGGAACTGTTGCGGCTAATTCTTACGGGAAAGAGCCTTACTAAAGATGGGTTCGCCGAAGCAATTGGGAAATCAACGGCAACTGTACAGCGCTACCTTAAGCATTTGACGGAACTTGGCTTTATTAAGCGAGTAGGTTCTAATAAAAGCGGCCGCTGGGTAGCTGCAAAACAGTAATTTCCGTGGCAACAATATGGCAGCAAAAAATCGGATAGCCTAAAATATCAGGAGAACAGGCAATCATAGTGATCTATATTTAAGATGGGCGTAACGAAAACTGATTTTATGCGAGGCATGCAGTGCCCGCGTATGCTCTGGCTGGATAAGCACCATCCAGAGCTGAAGATTATTCCGCCGGAGGTGCGACAGCGACTGAACAAGGGCAACGAGTTCGGCGATAAGATGATGGGCATATTCGGTCCTTATGTGGAGGTCAAAGAATATTATCCAGGCACTACCAGACCCAACAAGAAGGAAATGGTGAAGAAAACGCAGGAGTATATCGACCTTGGCGAGCCGGTCATCTGCGAGGCAGCCTTTATGGACGAAGACGGCAACTACTGCGCCGTGGATATTCTGCGCCGGAGTGCCGAACGTGGCTGCTGGGATATGTATGAGGTGAAGAATTCACCGGAGATTTCCGAGCAGTTTATCAAGGACGCCGGATATCAGGCATATCTTATCCGCAAAATCGGGCTGAAGCTGGATAAGGTGTTTATCATCTATCACGCCGAAGAACCCTGTGAAATTAAGGAAGTTACCGAACAGGCAAACAATTGCGCACTGTGGGTTGCCGAAAACATTGACCGTCTTTGTGCCATCAAAGCACAAATGGAAGAGGTCTGCTGCGAGACCGGAATCCAATGCGTGGAGCCCTATGAATGCTGGTATACGGGCTACTGCCGGATGAAGGAACGGGGTGAACTGGAACTGCCCCGCTGCCACTGGTGCAACATCGGCAATCCTCTTTATGTCAGCTATCACGACAATGAATGGGGCGTCCCCTGCCACGATGACCATGACCTTTACGAACTGTTTATCCTGGAATCCTTCCAGGCGGGCCTCAGCTGGGAAATTGTTCTTAACAAACGGGAGCATTTCCGTGAGGCCTATGATGATTTTGATATCGACAAGGTCTGCGAGTACGGCGAGGATAAAATCGCGCTGCTGCTTGCGGACAAGGGCATTATCCGGAACAGACTGAAAATAAAAGCCAGCATTAAAAATAGCCGTATCTTCCGGGAGATTCAGAAGGAGTACGGCAGCTTTGACAAATATATATGGGGCTTTACCCGTGGAGAGATTATTTACGAAAATGATCCGGAGGTGACCACGAGTCCCCTATCTGATGCTATTTCAAAGGACTTGAAGAAACGCGGTATGGGCTTTGTGGGCTCCACGATTATCTATTCTTTTCTGCAGGCCATCGGGGTAATCAACGCTCACGAGGACGGATGTTTCAAATGATTCTGACCGGTAAAACTGATTCTGTATGCTTAATTTGGACCCACTATATGTAGTCGGGTCCATTTTTAGTTAGAATTTTTCCGGGAACTAAGGATTTATATCGCAATGAGTTTGAAAAAATCGTGAGGAATGTTGATTTTATACAGAAAATGGCTATAATAATATCAGATATTAAATCAGCCAGAAAGGAGGGCCTTATGAAGTATATTAAACGACATGCCGAAGCAACGGTCAACACACTCTCCAAAATGTTTGGAGCAATCCTTGTCGCAGGACCCCGGCAGGTTGGAAAAACCACGATGCTTTTGCGCATTACAGAAGGGATGAACTATGCAAGCCTTGACGATCTGATTGTCCGTGCCGTCGCCAAGGAGCAAAGCGGTACCTTTTTTAAGGACAATCCGCCTCCGGTATTCATTGATGAAATTCAGAAGGCACCGGAATTGTTTTCTCAAATCAAGATGGCTATAGACCGGGAGCATAAAAAAGGGCAATTTTTCATGTGTGGGTCCCAGCAATTTCAAATGATGAAAGGCGTCAGCGAATCGCTGTCCGGCAGAATCGGGCTGGTAACGCTTCTAGGCTTTTCTTTGCGTGAGCAGTATGGCGTTTCCATTGACACGCCGTTTCTGCCGACGGACGCATATTTTGATGAGCGCAAGAAGCAGCTTGCTGACATTCCATACGAGGATATATGGAACAGGATCCACTGCGGCTCCATGCCGGAGCTATGTGAGAATCCGGATTTCGATTGGCAGATGTTTTATGGTGCCTATTTGCGAACTTATATTGAGCGCGATGTTTGCGACCTGTCCGAGATAGGAGACACCCTGAAATTTACCCGATTTATGACTGCTGCCGCTGCATCCACCGGGCAGTTGGTCAACCTTGCCTCCCTGGCACGGGACGTCGGAGTCAGTCAACCGACAGCAGAACGGTGGCTTTCGATTCTTATAGCCTCTAACATCGTTTATCTGCTAAAGCCATATTCAAACAATATCACCAAACGTGCGGTGAAGACTCCAAAGCTGTATTTCTTAGATACAGGGCTGGCCGCTTACCTTACCCGTTGGAACACACCGGATGTTCTGAAAAACGGTGCTATGGCCGGCGCTTTCTTTGAGAGTTTTGTAATCTCCGAAATCATTAAGAGTTATTATAACAAGGGCATCGTTGAACCACCGTTGTATTTCTATCGGGACAAAGAGATGAATGAGATCGATCTGGTGATTGAAGAAAACGGGACACTGTATCCTCTTGAAATGAAAAAGCATGCGGACCCTCAGAAGAAGGATATGGATGCATTCAATTTGCTCGACAAGCTTCCCGATATAAAGCGCGGCCCTGGCGGCGTTATTTGCCTTTATGACGGGCTTATCACACTGAAAGACAATGATCGCGTTATCCCTATCAATTATTTATGATAACCTTTTAAGCAACAGAATTTGAAGAACCGGCTGATAGTGAACAACATCTGTCTTTTAATGCCGGTGTTTATCACGCCTGTTGCAAAGCTGTTTTCCGTAGTAATAAAAAACATCGAGGCTTGATACTGCCTCTCAGGAACAATTTATGCGTATATTCTGATGAATCATAAAACAATAATTGAAAAGCCTCCGGCAATTTTGATATAATAAAAAAGGAGAGATGTTCGCTTTTTGTGAAAAACGCTCCCAAAATCCGCAGAAAGGGCTTGACGGCATGCCGGCCGCCATTAAAGTCGCACAGCACAGCAGATTGACGCTGACCTTTTTGCATATAATACCAATATAACTTTAACTGCGTGCTGTATCCATTAACGGGTATGGTGCGCCTTTTTGTTTACAGCTTTTTATCGGAAACGATATACGGAATGAAAATTAAGCGGGAGACTTTACGGATATGAAAGAAAAAAAGCAGAAAAAGCATTTGCGTTTTGAAAATCCTAAAATGATTAACGGACTGATACTTGTCAGTGCGGTTGTAATTGCCGTATCCGTGCTGCTTCTTGTGCGCTTTATACAGTATCAGAAGGATGCCATTTATCAGGATAAATCCTCCGCCTTGATAGAGATTGCGGATAAAGCGGGCGAGGTTGTAAACGTTATGGCGGAAACCTACTTTCCGGTTACCGAAATTACGGCCTCACAGCTAGCATCCGGAACCTGTAAAACCGAGCATGATGTGACGGAGCTTTTATCCAACATAGCAGATCCCCTGCTTGAGGGGAATTTGAAAACCATCCTCATCGACGGCAAGTCGTCGTATCTGTGCTCAGACGGTCATATCGGTCACTGGGTAGACATTTCCGAGCTTATGGATGCGCAGGAGGATAACGGCATTTATATCGGTACCGTCCCCCATCTGGGTAGTGAGCAGCAATTCATATTCTTCATACTGAATAAGAGAATTTCCGCCCCTGTACTGAACGGGCAGGTGGAGTATGTTCTTGTGGCTGTTGACCTGGATACCTTCAGCCGAAAGCTGGTGGTAGACAGCTTTGGAGATAACGGCTACACCTATATCATCCGGGAGGATGGCCGTGTTCTGTTTAAGCAGACACAGCTGGACGACCGCAGATTTATTGAGGGCTTTAATGTGTTCACGGCTTTGAAGGATTGTGAATTTCATCACGGAGATACGGTGCAGAAGCTCTCCGACGCGGTTGCCGGCGGTACCGGCACAGCCTGTCAGTTTACCTATAGGGACGGAACGGACTATTTTGTGGCGAACAGCTCTGTTTTCTCAAACGACTGGACCATTCTTCTTTTTGCCAAGGCGGATGCGCTCGGGTCCGGTATGGACAGCGCGGTCAGCGCAACAGTCAGGTACATTGTCGCATTTGCGGTATTTATCGTGGCGGCATTTGCGATTATCATTTTCGCGGTTATGCGCGACAGGAGAAAGCGCGAGGAAAGGGAAAACGAACGTATATTGAAGCTGAACAATCAGCTTCAAGAGGCCGTGGCGGTGGCGGAGGAGGCCAGCCGGGCCAAAACGGAATTTCTTTCCAATATGAGCCATGATATCCGCACACCGATTAACGGAATTATGGGTATGACCACCATTGCGCTCAAGCAGGAAAATCCGGATAAAACAAACGATTGTCTTGAAAAAATAGAGACGGCTTCAAATCATCTTCTCAGCCTCATAAACGATGTTTTGGATATGAGCAGGATTGAACGGGGCAAGACGGAAATTGCCCATAAGCCGATAAACCTTCGCGGGCTGCTTTCCGGCTGCGGCGTGATTATCAAGGGCCAGCTTAATGACAGAAGCTTGAACTATGAGGAACACTTTGACGGCCTTTCGCATCCCAATGTGCTGGGGGATGAGCTGCATCTGAGGCAGGTATTTATAAATATTCTGGGCAATGCGGTCAAATTCACGCCGGACGGCGGAACAATTTCGGTCGCTGTCTCGGAAACCCCGGAGGTAAACGGCATTGTGCGCTTCAGCTTCCGGTTTGAGGATACCGGCATAGGCATGAAGCCGGAGTTTCTGGAAAAAATCTTCACGCCGTTTGCTCAGGAGGACAACAGCTCCCGTACCAATTATAAGGGAACCGGTCTGGGCATGGCCATCACGAAGCAGTTTGTGGAGCTGATGGGCGGTGAAATCCGTGTTACCAGCACCCTTGATAAGGGCAGCTGCTTCACGGTGGAAATCCCGCTTGAAATCGACCATACCGCGGCAGCAGCCCGGGCAAACGATACAACAGTTACCGATATCAGCGGAATGCGTATTTTGCTCGTGGAAGACAACGAACTGAATATGGAAATTGCCAGTGAGCTTCTGAAGGACGAGGGCGCGGAGGTTACGGCGGCGGAGGACGGACAGATCGCGGTGGATACCTTCCGGAATTCGGAGCCGTATCACTTTGATGCGGTGCTGATGGATATCATGATGCCGAATCTGAACGGTTACGACGCCACAAAGGCCATCCGTGCGCTGGACAGAGACGATGCCGGCACGATTCCGATTATTGCCATGTCTGCCAATGCATTCGAGGAAGATGTCAAGAAATCTTTGGAGTCCGGTATGAACGCACATCTTGCAAAGCCAATTAATGTGACGGAGCTTATCAAAACTCTCGGAACTTTTGTAAAAAATAAAAGGAGCAAGGAACACGTATGACGAAGAAAATCATTTGCACACTGTTGGCAATGGCGATACTCATTACGCTTTGCGCCTGCGGCAACACCACGTCCGGTGAATCCGTTGATTTAACACTCACGGTGGATGTATTCAATACCGAGGAACGGTTCCTGCCCTTTTTCGCCTATGTGAAGGAGCAATATCCGGAAATTGAGCTTTCCTTTACATCCTTCCGGGGCGCCAACGGCAGCGAATACTCCACCAACGAGCTGGAGCACGGAAATCAGGCAGATATTTACTTCACCAGCAGAAACGAGTGTAAGGATGATGCCTGCCGTGAAAATCTGATAGATCTGTCCGGTTATGAGTTTGTGAACCGGCTTTCCCAGTCTATTCTGGATACTATCAGCATGGACGGCGAAATCTACCTGCTGCCGATTCAAAATACTGTTTACGGCATATCCTACAACAAAACCCTGTTGGAAGAAATGGGGGCGGAGCTGCCGCAAAATTATGAGGATTTGGCGGCCTTAAAGGAAAAATGCGATGCGCGCGGCATCAAGCTGTGCGTAATGTCCGGCAAGCTTCCCGGCGGACTGTTTCAGGTCATCACCAATATTGCCCAGATGAATTTCCTGGACACACCGGACGGTGCGGCATGGGAAAAGGCATTCCTTGCAGGTGAGGACGTGGATTATGCCCTTTGGGACGGTACTCTTGAATATTTACAGAAGCTGATAGATATAGGCTTCTTTGAGTTACTTGATGATAATCCCGCATCCACAAGCGTAGAAAACGGACTTTACTCCGGAAACACGCTTTTCGCCATTTCCCAGAGTGCTTTCAACCCCGATGGCGGGAAAGAGGTCACTGAGGATGAGTTCGGTCTGATGCCCTTCTTCAGTGAGGACGGCAGTGCCAACTATTTTATCTACAATCCTTCCTCATTTATCGGAGTGAGCAAAACACTGCTGGAGGAGGGCAATGAGGAAAAGCTTGAAAACGCGCTAAAAATCTTAGAACTGTACGCTACGGAAGCGGGGCAGGAGGCCTTCAATTACAATGCGGAAACCTTCCCGATTCTGAGTGATTCGGACATCAGTACCGAGTCTTATCTTTATGATGCCTATCAAGCCAGCCTGGAGGGCCGTATGGAACGGCTCAAATACACTACATGGAATGAATACGGCCTTATTACGCCCGTAGGCGATGCCTTTAAAAACTGGATCCTCGGTGAGGGCGACGGACGGGGCGTCACGGACGCTATGAAGGATATCCGGCAGCAGGCTAAGGAACAGGGCGGCGCCCCGGTATACTGTACATGCGAAGAAGATCTGAGCCTTGAGGAAAGCGCCCGGATTGTGGGCGGTGTGTATGCGAAAATTGCGGATACCGAAGTGGCGCTGATGTCGCTTGGCGCTACACATGCCGGTGAACTAAGGGAATATGAGATTGACGGGAAAAGCTGCTCGATCACGGGTATGAATGTGAATCCGTACGGCGTTAACGGTGTGTTCTATGCCGGCAGCATTACGCAGGAGGATTCCTGGGTACCACTTCCCGGAACCTATTCCAATACCGACAGCATTGCCATTTTGCATCTGACCGGAGCCCGGCTGAAAGAGCTTGCACAAACCGGCTTTGACCGGTACGGCGACGGGGAGACATTCCAATATGTGATCTCTGTCCGCGGCGGCAAAACTCTAAATGACGATACGGTATATGAGGTGGCCACCGTTCCCGGAAATTACACTGAGGCATTGGCGGAAGAGGGCAGTGTGGAGCTTATCGATGTGGATAATTTCCTGAATGTCTACACTGAAACTCTCGGAAGCTATGAAACTGTCAGCGCAGATATGACATTATAAGAGGCCGGAGAAAAATATTATGAAAAAAACAGTTTCATTTTTACTGATATTAACGCTGATGTGCGGACTGCTTGCCGGCTGCGGCAGCATAAATGCTGGAAAGGATGAAAGACCGGTGGTTGTGGTTCAGGCACTTTCCACCTGCGAGGATATGCTCAGATCAATCGAGGAACAGTGCCCGGATATCAACATCAAATGGTATCTTTCCTCACAGGTGCATGAAAATGCCTATATCGGTATGGACGACACGCCGGATATCCTGATCCGTCAGGCGTATTACATCGATGAGAGTAAAAACACCGGCACCTATCTTAAGGACGTGTCGGAGTTTGAGGTAACCGGGAATTATTCCAAGACTTTGATTGACAGCTTCAAGGACAAAAGCGGCGCGCTGTACTGGCTCCCCATTCAGGGCACGGGAATGGTATTTGTGGCAAACAACGCCCTGTTTGAGAAATACGGAATTGAGCTTCCTCACGATTATGAAAGTCTGGTAGATTGCGATAAGGCTTTTAAGGAACTGGGAATTGACGGAGTCAGCTGGCCTATGAGCGATAACTATGCCTACTCCGCCATGCAGCTGACCATGGCCATCGGCGCGGATTTACTGAACAGCGTCGAAGGCATCAAGTGGAAGAACACATATGCCGCAAATGAAACGGGTTCGGATTATACGCTGGACGATTCAATCTGGCCGGAAATCTTCAGCCGCTTTGAGCAGGCCTTTGCCGAGGGATTGGTGGATGAGGCAGATATGGAAACCTCAGCTGTGGATGCTGTCAGCCATATGACCGACGGTGAGAGCGCCATCGCCTTAATCAACACGGTAAATCTGGCCGTGCTGGACAACGATTACACCGTCCTCCCTATGTTTGATGCCGAAGGAAATTCCTGGCTGCCGCTGTATATGAATTTGCGTGTCGGAATTTCAAGCAATGTTTCCGATGACAGAATGGACGATGTCCTTCGGGTATTTGAAGCCTATATATCCACCACCACATTTAACGCCTATCAGGAATCCCGCGGCGGTGTGATTCCCATGAACAACGATGTATCCGCACTGCCGGAGGAACTTTCAGACCTTAGAGATGTGGTTTCCGGCGGTTACACCTTCCTCCAAATGCAGGACCAGAACGGAGGATTGATTAACGGGCTGTCCGCCGCTTTACACAGCATGTTCAACGAAGACCTGGACGCAGCTGCCGCTTATGAGCTGTGCAAGGAGAAAATTCTTGAAAACCGGCAGGATACCGACGGCGGCGGATTGAACGATGCGGATGAAGCCGCGGTATTCTTTACCAGCGATGTGGAATATTCAAACGTTACAGATGAAAGCCACAACAATGCCGCAGGCTCTGCCCTTGTCAATACATTCCTGGATATATACAACGAATACGGTGAGGAACAGTTTGACATTTTGCTGATGGAGGGCAATGTTTCCGGCGCTCCCATCCGGAAAATCGCATATTATGCGGACGCCGACGATTCTGTTTCGGGCTTTTCCAGCAACTTCCATTATCTGATGAACAGCTCCCGCCAGGTATATTCCGCAACCATGACGGTGGAGGAGCTGATTCAATACATCAACACCTCGTTCTACTTTTTCCATAGAATTGATGACGGACTGGCGATTATGGCGGGTGCGTCCTACAAGGTGGAAAAGTACCCGGACGGCTTAACCGATGAGGAGCTGCCCTTTACTCCCAACGATGCCAATGCCGGCGTTGTTGCAAACCGGGATAATTATCCCACCTGCTATGTCTGCACGGGAATTGTTAAAGACGGCAAAGAGCTGCCCCTCGACACAACGCTTCGCGTCATGGTGGGCCGGGTGGAAATGTTCTATATCACGGAGCGTGATACGACCATGGACTGCGAATGGGTTGGATTTGACGGCGCCGTGACCATTCCTGATGAGGAAGGCAAGAGCATCGGTCAGCGGGAACTTCTGCGGAAATGGCTTTCAGAGGGGCATACCTTCACCGCACCTACGCAGTATGTAACGATCACCGAAGCAGGCGCTTCCGGGAAATAAACCGGCTCAATTCGCCGGGCAGGCGGACATTCTTTTACTTTCGTAGATTTCTCTTTTCATAGCAACCTCGCCGGAGCAAAAATATTCATCTGTATGGTTTTACACCAGATAAAATAAAAAAACAAAACGGGAAATATCACGAAAACAAGAAAAGTCCAATCGATAAATCACACCAAAACAAAAATAATACGGCAATCCGGTCATCTTGATGCATGACTTTGAGATTGCCGTAAAAACTAAATGCTCTTCATATCCGCTAGCAAACGTTTATTCTTGAGCATAAAATATAAAAAATTATTTCGCTCTAGGGTGGGCTTATGGATCGAATCCTGATCGAAGAAAACGAAATAAAACCGAACCGTTATGTGATGCGCACGCTTTTTTACATTATGCTCATTATGCTGATCTGTGAGCTGCTGAATGAGGTAGGCATCTTTCATGTCACACCTGCACGCATGCGAACGGTTTGCGTGCTTGTTGTAATTTGCACCATGGTTCCTCTGCTGCTCTGTCTAAGGTCGCCGTGGATTGAGTTGCCCGCGACCAAATATCTGGTGATGAGCTTTGCCATGCTGGAGATTCTGCTTGCAATGATCATCCTCGGCCAGTGGGCGGATTTATGCCTTCTGATGCCCCTTCTGATGGCTGCACAGTATCATAACCGGCAGCTGAACAGGTTTGTGCTGCTTGGAACGCTTATCATTGTTTTTCTGTCCACCGTTCTTAGCATCAGCCTCGGATTGACCCAGGTCGACTTCTACACCTTTTTGGTCCAAAGCTGCGGCTTCAATGTTACCATAGAGCCGATGGAAGCTTATGACGTATCCCGCTGGGTACTGCGCAGTTTATTGTACATTGCGCTTCCCCGGTGCCTGATTGTCGGCGGCCTCAGCACGATAGTATTCTCTATCAGCGACAGCGGAACAAATAACCTTGAAAATCGCATCCAGGCTACATACCGCAGCAAGATGGATGTTCTTACGGACCTTTATAACCGCTTCAGTTTCATCGAGAAAACGGAAGTTTACGAGAAAAATCGCCCGGATCACCTGATTTGCATTTACGCGGACGCGGACGGACTTCATGACCTGAATGACGAAAAGGGCCACTTTGCCGGAGATGCCTTTTTGAAGCTTTGCGGGAAAGTCCTGAAGGACGGCTTTGGAGAGGATTGCTACCGCATCGGCGGAGATGAATTTGTTGTCTTCACGGAATCAATGGACGAGGCCGGTGTTCGCACAGTGCTGGATGAAATTGCCCGGCAGCTTGATGCCGAGCACTACCACATGTCTTTCGGAATCTGTTCTCTTCAAGACGGAATTGGCATTTCCGAAATGATCCGTAACGCTGAGCAGGAAATGTACCGGGAAAAGAAAGACTACTATCTCTCCGTGAATAGAGACCGGCGCAGACACTAAGCCCGATTCGAACGGCCAGGAGTTTTGAAATACTGACAATATAAAAAGATACCAAAAAGAGCCATATTTACTCAAATCACGAATGTACGGTTGCGAGACATCAATAAGCATTATTGCGTTTTATGTGATCTGCATCAGGAGAGTTGAGAAGAAATTTGATGACTCCCGCGGCAACAAAAAAGGTCAATCACAAACCTATGTTGGAAATGTTCCGTCCCACAAGATTTGTGATTGGCCCTTTTTTAAGTGATAAGCGTGCGGCCGGGGTCAAACTGCTCTACAATAATTATGTCAACTACTCGTGGATTGAATCCACAGAGCTTGCAACTATCCGGAAGTGCAGACGTTTTTTAAACTCCTTCCTTCGCATATTACTGCAGTGATGTCGCATCGTGGGGTGATTGACCGCACCCTTTATGAAGGAAATATGTTCCTACATAACTGTACCAAGGTACTCTTTTCCCATGTTGTACAGATTCATTGCTCCTACCCTGTCGTCATTTGATGAATATCCGCAGCGTTTGCATTTATAAATATGCAAATGTTTGTCTCTGTTGGATTTTTCAACGGCTCCGCATATAGGACATTTTGCACTTGTATTTCTTGGATCAACGCGTATCACGCTTTGACCGTTCATTGCAGCTTTATATTCAATAAATTTACCAAGCTCATGAAAAGGCCATGACACAAGAACATACCTTTGCTTTCTTTGTACCTTCTCCGTTGCGCCTCTGATTCCGGTAAGGTCTTCAAGGATAAACATGGTTCCTTTATCATATTTTGAAACGAGTGCCTTAGCGACGCAGTGATTTACGTCTGACGTATAACGGTTCTCTCTGTTTCCTATCCTTTTAAGTCTCCTTCTTGACGACGGTGTTTTTCTCCTTTGAAGCTGAGACCTTACTGCTTTATATTTTGCCCTTTTCTGTTTTAATTCTCTGCCGGAATAAAAAGATGTCTTCTTACCGTCATAGGCTGTGGCAATAAAGTTTATTCCAAGGTCCACACCGACAACGGCAGCAGGTGATGTGCTGACCATCTCTTTTGATACCGATACATGCAGATACCATTTGCCTTTTTTATATACAACCTTTGCTCCGCCGTATTTCCAGGTATTGTCAAAATATTTCTCAAAGCCTTTACAGGTAAACCGTATTTTTACCCTTCCCTCAAGGGTTAATAAAGAAACGATATTACCTTTGATAACGGAATAATCCCTGTTGTACACAAGATCGGCCTGCGGCTTTTTGAATTGCACTTCATTCCAGGTACCTTTAGTATTTTCTGCCTTGTATTTTGCGATAACGGAATCTATCACGGACTGTGCCATCTGGGCACCGAGAGAGTATTTCTGACGTATATCTCTATAAAAATCTTCTCTTACTTTTTTCTTTGAAAGCTGCTTTTTATCAAAGATATATGCGGATATTTCATTGCAAGCATTCTTATATGCGTGCATGGTTTTAATCAGCAGTTCAGCATTGACATCATCGGGATAAAGCCTTAACTTCGCAGTTACTGTCAATGATTTTCACCTCCTTTCGCGGATAAGAAAAAGACACATCTCTAGCTTTAAGATGTGCCTTCGAAAATCAATGAAATGCCAGTATGTTCCTGCTCTTAATCTGGGGTACACATCTTAAATTCAGATTCGTTATCTTTGCCTTTAATTCCTTGATACGAATTTTTCTGACACACAAATTATATCACAATAAACAAAAATTTCAACAACTATTTTACGAGGGTACAAGATAATATGAAATGACCCCTATACTTGTAAACCGTGGATTTACCTGTCA
>R06__coassemble_576_pt1 | contig 13402 bp, 8 predicted proteins | sample R06__metabat2_high_PE_027 | metagenome-assembled genome bin R06
TCTCCGCCTGACGCGCAAAACTCTTTTGTGACAACAGTATATGTAGCATCTTTATCAAAAGGCTGTCCGTTAACTTCAAGAATCGTTACGCGGTTAATGGTTTTTGGCTTACAATACGTTGAATCCGGATACTCTTCGCCTGCATCGTATGCTTTAGAGGTGTCAATCTCAATTTTCATGCCGCTGATTTGAGGGAATGCACCTATTGATTCCGGTGTTGTAAATGTTCCTGCTTCAAGGACTTCAAGGAGTTCTTCTCCGGTAACGTATTCAACCGCAATTGTGTTCCCAAACGGAAGCACCGTCTTTATATCGCTTCTTGAAATATCTCCTTTTGTTATGCTGGCACGGATACCGCCGCTGTTAAGGATGGCAACAACATGCTCATTGTCCACCTTCAGCTCCGATTCATTGGTTGCACTCCAGAATATCGCATCCGTAATAAGGTCTCCAAGGTTTGTCTCTGAAGTCCTTATATTATCTTTCTCGCCGTCCAGGTCTACAAGTGTTTTTGCAAATACAGCGCCGAACTCATCGTCCACGGTCTCGGTAATATTCTTAGCGACTGCCAGAACAAGCTCATCTCGTTCAAGATTTTCAGTGGGAATAAGCTCATAAGATTCTATTTGCCTTGTTGCATTATCTATAACTATAATGCCTATATTTTCAAACTGGGCACCTGTACTTTGTATCGGCACTTCGTGATTTTCCTTATCCGGCGCGGTATATGACATAACGGTATGGGAGTGACCGTCAATCATAAAGTCTATTCCTTCTACATTTTCGATCACATCAAGTGAGCGGTTTCCGGCAGATTCATCGTCTACCCCGAGGTGGGAAAGGCAGATAATAATATCGCATTTTTGCGCTTTGAGTGCGTCAATTTGCAGCTGCGCAGCATCATAGAGGTCTTCGTCTGCCGTGAATGTAATCCCTTCAACAAGCGAAGGATTAACTTTTGTCTGTGTTTGAGGACTCAGCAGTGCAAAGAATCCTATTTTCATCTTTCCGACTTTAAAAATCACATTTTCATCAAAAATGCTTTTCCCGTCCTTATAGACATTTGAGCATATAGTCTTGAATGTACCGTGATTGATATTTTCTTTCAGACAGTCATATCCAAAGTCAAATTCATGATTTCCAAGTGCCACAACATCGTATCCCGCTTCATTCATAAGCGTAACCGCGCTGTCTCCTTTGGAAATGGACACATAGATATTTCCGTTCGAAAAATCTCCGTCGTCTGCAAGGATCACCGTGCCGCCTTCAGACTCAATTGACTGTTTTAAAGCTGCCATATAGCTGTATCCTTCGATAGCCCCGTGTACGTCATTGCTGTGTACGACAACGGTTTTGCCGGCATATTTCCCTCCGGACGAATTTATATCAAGTTCTACAATGTTTTTGCTGCCGCAAGAAGCAAAACTCAATACCATAGCAGCAATCAATAAAACAGAAATCAGTTTTTTCATCATGTTATTTCCGTATTTTTACACCCTTACGCTCAGATGTAAAAACGCTTCTCCTCTTTATTCATTAATTTTTTCCGTTTCCTCATCAAAGGGTCATATAGCAGCAGCTTGAAATCATGTCAACGAATTTAGCTTTGCTAATCTTTTTGCGGCCTCATTTAGCACATCGAAATCCTTCGCAAAATGTACTCTTATGAAGTTGCTGGTATTTTCGAGCAGAAATCCCGATCCGGGCACCGCGGTCACCCCGATATTTTCTATCATCCACTTGCAAAAATCCATATCGGAATACTCTTTGAAAGCATCGAGCTTGAGATATTGAGAGATATCTATCAGCATGAAAAACGTTCCTTGAGGATTATTGTGCTTAATGCCCGCCTCATCAAGCTTTTTGGCGAAGTAGTCACGCCTGGACATATAAAATCCGTTAAGCTGAGTGTAATAAGACTCATCAAGCTCAAATCCGCACTCCGCAGTCTTTTGCAGTATTGAAGGAGCTCCGCTGGTCACGTAATCATGAACCTTCTTCACATTTTCGATTATACGCTCAGGTCCGGTCACATACCCTACTCTCCAGCCGCTCGATGAAAATGTCTTTGAAATGGAATTGCATACAACCGTATTGTCATAAAGGCCTTCGATAGATGCAACCGATACAAATTTGCTTGGCTGAAACACAATGTGCTCATAAACCTCGTCGGCTATTATAAATGCATCGTACTTCTTTGCAAGATTGCCTATCTCTTTAAGTTCCTCTCTTGTGAAAACCTTTCCTCCCGGATTATTCGGATTGCATATAATGATGGCTCTAGCCCCGTTTTTGAATCCGTCTCTTATTTCTTCCATGTCGAATTCATATGTAAACGGGTCAAACTTTATAAATACCGGTTCTCCTCCGCTCAAGAGAATATCCGGTCCGTAGCTTTCATAAAAAGGGCTGAAAACCATGACATTGTCGCCCGGATTAAGCATTGCGAGTAAAGTGCAGATAAGACCCTCCGTTGCGCCGCAGGTCACAACGATTTCCTTCTCGGGATTGACTTCCCGTCCGTATGTCATGCCGGCTTTATCCGCTATAATTTTCTTTATGCTGTCATATCCGCTGCTCGGAGCATACTGATGAGGCCCCGATGCGGCAGATTTTGTAAGTGCCTTCAGCATCTCTTCGGGCGGCTCCAGCCCGGGTACTCCCTCCGAGAGATTAATTGCATCATATTTATCATTGAGCTTTGTGATATAAGATATTGCAGACTCCCGGAAAAGTTTTATTGATTTGTTCATTGCCGGCATATGTTTATCTCCATAAGAATCCGTGTTCTTTCAAAAAAGACCGCAAAATGCGGTCTTTTGAAGCGCATTGAAGCGCGTTATATAAAGAGGCTTTTATCAGCCTCGAAAGGAATTAATATTCGGAGTCAGTATTTTCATAACTTTCCCCTCCTTCTATTAACTCTTCGTCTATATTATCATAATACCACGAACCAATCAATTCATTTGTCGCGTTTACACCTTCATCACACGCATATACTATGTCGAGATTTTCAGCTGTAACGGTTATTTCCCCGGGATTGAGATGTGAATTTATAATTTCAATCCACTCATCGAGCTCTATAACTTCATAGGGGTATCCCTGAATTTTCATTGTTTTTGATGGAAAATCAAAGTATGAAATCGCATTTTCATCAATGCTCACCGACTGTCTTGTTAGAAATGCGATATTTGAAGCGGACAGGTTTGTCTCGGTTGCACTGTTTAGCACAGAGAAAAAAGTTGTAATGTCATTTATTTTCCCATCCGTTAAAAAGTCATTAAAAACTGATACGGGTATAAATGCATAGCCGTTCAATTCAAAACCGAGCATTTTTTCAAGCTGTACCGAAACAGCTTTCCACGGTTCAATATTGTTTCTTACCGCGCCGTAATACACCGAGCCCAATTTCCTTATCTGGAAATCGATGTTCAAAAGAGTGTCTTTCGGATACGGTACAACATCAATCGTGTGATTGAGTGTATCAATCTTCATTATGTAATTTATTTCCGTAGAATATGTCTGTTCATCAAGTCCGGATATGAAAAATGTATAAATTTCGCTGCCGTCACTGCCGGGTGCCTTTTCCCAAATAAGATAAACGCACGCCGCGCATGCCGAAGCAATAAATACGATACTAAATATCAGAACCAGGAACCTCAGAAATTTTGTCTTTTTGCTTTCCATTCTTTCTTGTCTTGACGTTCATGATTATGACAGTGGCAACAATTGCCGCACCGGCTGCCGCAATCAGTATATAAATCGCCGTCTTTCCCTTGTTTTTAACATCATAGCACGAAAAAGTCACTTCGTCACCATCAGCATCGAACGCAAGATAGCTTCCGTGGGTTTCTGTCTGTACCTTATTCCACGCCCCGTCTTCAAGAACATAGAGCACTTCTGAATGATTTGAAACTTCAATTTCGGGAGCATAATACCTGATCGAATAGCCCTCTAAAGAATCATCGGTATTTTCAAGCCTTACCGTCCATGCTTCAAGAAGTTCCCCGTCTGTCTCAGGCAGTTCTCCTTCGTATACGTCTATTTTGACATCCGTCTCTTGAGTAAAATCTCCGTCGAGAACAATTATAGGAAGCTTATCTTCTTCTCTTGTCTCCTCTGAGGCAACCGCACCCTGTCTCGGTGTATATACGGCCTCAACCGTATCACTGAAGCTGAGGTTAACGAGATTCAAATCATCCGGCCATTTACCGGTATACCCGGCCTTTTCCGGAACTTCGGGAACCGATGCTGCACCGATTGATCCGCCGTAGGTAAATTGTATATCCTTTATCTTTTTTCCGTCGGCAATAAATGTCAGCTTGAGCTCCTTAAACTCGTCGGGAATATTTTCATTTGTAATAAACTGCGAATAATCCTGCGGTTCGGCAACTCCGGAATACGATATCCCGTCAATTGCCCCAAGAGTGTTTGTAACAAATGTGTTTCCGGAAATATTGCCTTTATCAGATATATCCGCATATCCGGCGATTGCACCGAAACAAGCAGTTACATCATCCATCCGCACTATTGTTGCGCAGTCTGTAATTTTATTACCAAGACCGACTATACCTCCGACATACTCATCTCCGTCAAGCGAGCACATAGCGTAGCATTTGTCTATAAGCGTTGTACTTTTTCCGGCTATGCCGCCGACATAGGCTCCTTCAGATATTACATCCCCGTAATTTTCGTCATAAACGACAGTGCCTATATCGTGGTATCCGACAATGCCGCCCGTTGAATCTTTTTTTGAATTTATATCGCCTTCATTTTTATTGTAAACATTAACGCACTTTGCTTTATATGAAAGCGATGTTACACCTTCGACAGCATTTGCGGTCTGGTCAAAAATTCCGATAATGGCATTGTCCATGTCAAATTCGTACTCGACCTGCATGGAACCGGCTATTCCTCCGACATTCGTGTCGCCTTCAATATTTCCCGTGTTTTTGCAGTTTTCGACCTTTCCGTCAGTATCTTCACTTTTCATGGTAGTTGAATTTGCAGATACGTCTTCATAGTCTACAACAGACATATTTCCGGAAAGAGCGTTTGCAAAGAGATTCATGACAACCGATGCATTGGCATTCACAACTCTAAGATCGGCCGCAAGAGCCTTTGCAAGGCTGTCAAGTGCCGAGTTCAGTATAGCCATGCTGTCGCTCATAGCGCTTAAATCGTCGCTTATAGTTGTTCCGTCTTCACTTTCTTCAAACTGCACACGGTCTATTGTTGTCGTCTCGCCCGTCAAAGGGTCTGTAATTTCGATTTCCTCCAGATACACCCTGTCAGATGCACTCTCGGCATTACTTTGAAGGGAGTTAAGCGCCGACGTTACACTTCCCGACTGCGAGTCGGCATCGTTTATTGCTGCTTGTATCGATGAAACCAAAGCGCTTATTGCACTTTTTAAAACCTTCTGGTCTTTCAAAATAAGGTATGGTTCCATCTGTCCGGCAATTCCGGCAACATCCTTTTTGCCAAGCACGTCGCCCGCATTGTTGCACATCGATACATATCCGCTCTGCCGCCCAACGATTCCGCCTACATTGTAGCCGTAATGCTGATATCCGACCTTTCCGAGGTTGTTGCAGGATTTTATTGTACCGCTTGAGTATCCCGCAATTCCTCCGGTGTCTGACACAACATCGGTATCTTCCGCAGAAACAAGGCTCAGCACATCATAGGCAGTTGAAATGTTCAGATTGTCAAGTTCAAGTCCGCCTTCGGTAATCTCAGTATTTACATCAGCGCTGTTGCGGCAGTTCAATATAACGCCGTCAGAATATCCGGCGATTCCGCCGGTGAAGCGCTTTCCGTTTATTGTACCGCTGCAATTACAGTTGGCAATCGTACCGTTGTTAATTCCGGCAATACCGCCTATATAATTAAGGCCTTCCACTACGCCGTTAAACTTGCAGTTGTTAATTTCACCTGCATTCACTCCGGCTATTCCGCCAACCTGGCATCTCGAATTTCCGGGGGTCACCGTGCCTTCGATTGTAAGGTTATTTATAAGGGCACCTTCCCTTACATATCTGAAAAAGCCCTGATGAGAGCCGTCTGTTGCCAGCACAAATCCTTTAATTTTATGGCCGTTGCCTTCAAATTTGCCGGAAAAAGTAGGAATCGGGCTGAACTTTACGCCGTTTAAGTCTATATCGTTATCCAAAATCACGGTAAGATTTTCACTGTATGTGTCAAGGCTGCATTTATAGGCAAGTTCAGTCAGATCATCTTCGGTAGATATGTGTATGGTGACGGTTTCTTTCTCTTCATCGGCAAAAGCGGCAGGAGAAAGTGATGCCGATAGTATCAGGCAGATTAAAAGCGGCAGCAATTTTCTTGATTTAATCATCACTCTTTTCCTCCCCGTCAGGATTTCCTATTTCTATGGTTGCGTTCAAATCTCCCCTGATTAATCCGTGGACCTCGGCATCAAGGTATCCTGTAAACTGGCCTCTCACCCGTCCGTCAACTCTCATTATTCCGGTCCTTTTAACAGCTTTGTTGCTCATATTTATGGAGAATGTCGTCTTTCGTATAATCAAATCTCCAAGAATAAGGATTTGAGGAAGGACGCACATTACCAGAAATATAGAAATGAATGTACCTTGTCCCAGGAAAAGCCCTATTGTGGATATTGTCGGCTCTGATGTGAGGTATCCTATGATAAGGCCGGCCGATGCAAGCATTGTCCCGGAGGTGATTATCGTCGGGAATGAGAAATTAAGAGTCTCTATCATTGCCTCTTTTATTGGCATGGTCTCTTTGTTTTCAAGATATCTTGAAGATATTACTATCGCGTAATCTATATTTGCTCCCATCTGGATTGACGATACTATAAGGTATGTCATAAAGAACAGGTTTTCGCCTTTAAGATATGGTGTCGAAAAATTTATCCAAATGGAACCCTGGATTATCATAATAAGCAGTACGGGAAGACCGACTGAGCTGAATGTAAAAAGAAGCACAAGAAGAACGAACACTATAGTCAAAATGCTTATAAGAGTATTGTCGTGCTCAAAAGAAGTTCTCAGGTCATAGCTCGAAGTCATATCTCCGATTACATATCCCTCGTCATAGTATTTCCCGACTATTCCATGCACTATCTCGAGATATTTAAAGCTGTCCTCACCTTCAATAGGAAGATCACTTTGAAGTACAATTCTGCTCCATCCGTCGCTTAGAAGCTGAAGTTTGGCATCTTCAAGCTGGCCGTCAAGGTCATCAAGTTTATCTTTTGTTTCCTCATCCAGAGAAATGGTTACCTCTTTTTCCATATCTATGAGATATTCAAATATATCAATAAGAGGCATCGAATAGTTTTCTATATTCGTAACAAGCTGACCGTAATCCTCTTGATTTACAGCATATGCCGCGTAAAGTGCCTCCGCAACTTCATAGTCAAGTCCGGTTATCTCCGAAAACTGTCTGGGATTTAATGAATCGGTTATCATATAACCGTCCAGTGCTTCAACATTTGCAAGTCCGAGCACGCTTACCGTATGCTCCAGTTCCTCAAGTTCTTTTATAAGTTTGCCTTCTTTTTCAAAGCTTTCGCGAGGCACAATTAAAGCCAGCTGATTTTCTTTTCCGAAAACATCACAAATTTTATTCTCGGCAATCTGGGTCTCATTTAACTTTATCGGTATAATTGAATCTTCGGTGTAAGCATAACTTGTCCTGTGTGAGAATAAAAAGCCGCAGATAAGTACCCCTATAAATATCAATGGTATAATGAATCTCGTGGCGTAATCAAATTTCCCGAGAAAGCTTATTTTCGGAACAAACGATTTATGCGGAGTCTTGTCAATCCAGTCGGAAAAAACGACTAAAAGCCCCGGCATTAAAAAGAAAACCGAAGCCAGTGACAAAAGTATTGCCTTAATTAAAACTATACCCATATCCAGTCCCAGCGTAAACTGCATAAGGCACATTGCGGCAAGTCCCGCAACTGTAGTAAGTGAACTTCCGGATATTTCGGGAATAGCCTTTGTTAGGGCCTCTACGACAGCCTCCTTCGCGGCAAGCTTTTCATGCTCTTCCTGGTATCTGTGAAGGAAAATAATTGCATAATCTATCGCAAGGGCAAGCTGCAGCACTATCGCAATTGAATCGGTGACAAACGAAATTGTGCCCATCATAAAGTTTGTACCCATGTTGAGTACAGCCGCTGCGCCGAACGTTATTAAAAGCACCGGGATTTCAGCATATGTTGTGGATGTCAGAAGTAAAACCGTAACAACTATAAAAACCGCAATCAGGTCGACTATAAGCATTTCGCTGTTTACAATCGCCTTTAAAGGGTTTCCTATTTCAGTCGAGCTGTAAGTATCGTAATTTGAAAGCAGCTCGTTTACCTTTTCAAGCCCTTCTATGCTTATCTCGTCATTTTCTTCTCCGTCAAATGTAATTGTAAACAATGCAGAGGCCTGCTTATAATCATCTTCTGCATCAAATGCTATACTTTTGACGCCTTCGCACTTTTCAATCTCATCATAAAGATAATTTGCCGTATCAAGCGTGATATTTTCAACCATAATCTCAGCCGTGGCAAACGTAGTGAAATTATCGTTCATTATTGTAAGGCCGGTTCTTGTTTCCGTGTTGTCCGGAAGATAAGCCGTAATATCATTCTCAACATCGACCCAGTTTCTGGAAAAAGCGCTGAAAATGGCCAGAAGTGTAAATATAAAGAATATGATGTTGCGCTTATCAACTATGAAAGCCGCAACTTTTTTCATAAAATTATTATTTCCCATAACAGAAATATTATATTATTAAAAAAAACGCTGTTCAACGGCCATTTAATACACATTTGTCCATCAAATTTATTGATTTTGACATCAAGCATATTTATACTTATCTCATGACACATGAACAGTCGAATTATATAACGAAAAAAGCATTTGCCGCTGCACTTCACAAGGCTCTTGAAGAAAAGCCTTTCGATAGAATTACAGTCAGCGAAATTATAGATGCATGCGAAGTTAACAGAAAAACTTTCTACTACCATTTTGTTGACCTTTTCGATCTTCTCAGATGGATGATGGAAGAAGAAGCCATATTGGTATTTGAGCAGCACGACATATTGAATGATTACTCAAGTGCCATCAGCTTTATCATCGACTACATCGAAAAGAACGACACTATGCTTTTAAATATTATAGAGACGCGTGCCGGGGACGAAATACACCGTTTTTTCTTCAATCACTTTCTTGATATTGCGGACAATATTATCCGCGATATTGAGAAGATTGCAGATGTAAATCTCAATGACGTCTACCGTGAATATCTCTGTCAGTTTTACTGCAATGCGGTTGCCGGAATGATGATTTACTGGATAAAAAATAAAGACGGCAGAGACCGCATATACGCTGAAAAAACTATAACCGAAATAATTATATCTTCACTGACAGCTATAATCTCTCAATACAAAAAGGGTGACAAAAATGGATAAAGAAATAAATGGAATATGTCTTTTGAATGACTCTTTTCCTCCGGCAATAGACGGTGTTGCCAATACCGTTGTAAATTATGGCCGTGTTATCCAAAATGAAGGCTACGACGTAAGCGTTGTGACTCCCGAATTTCCCGGAAGCGACGACAGCAATTTTTCATATCCTGTTATAAGATATCCCAGCATTGATTTGAGAAAGTTCTGCGGCTATACAGCCGGAAACCCTTTTTCAATCAGTGTGCAGGAAGAAATTGCCAAAAGGGACATTTCGCTTCTTCACAGTCACTGCCCGATAATGTCCAATATTCTGGCAAGAGAGCTCCGCGACCGCCTAAACGTGCCCTTTATTATGACATATCATACAAAGTTCGATGTTGATATTTCCAACGCAATAAGAGGTAAAATTTTGCAGGAAGGTGCCATAAAAGCACTTGTCGAGAGCGTAAGTGCATGTGACGAGCTTTGGGTCGTAAGCCGCGGTGCGGGAGAAAACATCAAAGGACTCGGATACCGGGGAGATTATGTCATAATGGAAAACGGTGTGGATATGCAAAAACACCGGGTATCCGATGACGAAATACTTTCTGTCACGCAAGGTTATGACTTACCGGATAACCTGCCGGTATTTTTATTTGTCGGACGGCTTATGTGGTATAAGGGTATAAGAATTATTCTCGATGCTCTGGCGGCACTAAAATCCCAAAATCTTGATTTCCGTATGGTATTTGTCGGCAGCGGCATGGATGAGGCAAGTATAAAAAGCTGCTGCCGTGATTTGATGCTTGAAGACAAATGCATTTTCACGGGAGCACTTCATGAAAGAGAAACTCTTGCCGCATGGTACTGCAGAGCCGACCTTCTGCTTTTTCCTTCCACCTTTGATACGAATGGGCTTGTTGTAAGAGAAGCCGCCGCATGTTCACTCGGAAGTGTGCTTGTCCGCGGAAGCTGCGCTGCCGAAGGTGTCACGGACCGCGAAAATGCCTTCTTGATAGACGAAAATGCCGCATCTTTGGCCGTGTGTCTGGCAACTGTAATGGAAAACAAAGAAAAAATGCATCAGGTAGGCAGCAATGCCGCTGACACACTCTATATTTCCTGGGATGATTCAATCAAAAAAGCGATAGACAGATACGGCACCGTCATAGATAACTATAAGAGCGGTCTTTATGAAAAACACCGCGGATTAACAGAAGATCTTTTTATAATCGAGGCAGACCTATTGAATATGCACGAAAGGCTCTCCCAACATAGGAAGAACCTTTCAGAATTTCTTGATTTAACCTATTTTAATTAATCCGATACAGAGTTCACAACCGTTTCAAACTGTTCGAGGCAAGCATTGAAGCAGTCAATTATCTTATCTGAAAATATACCGCATTTTCCCGTGACAATCATATCTGCTGCGACTTCCACGCTGAGAGCGTCTTTGTACGGACGTTTTGTGGTTAGCGCATCGAAACAGTCCGCGACAGAAACGATCTGGGCCGATATCGGAATATCTTCTCCTTTATACTTGTTTGGGTATCCGCTTCCGTCATAGCGTTCATGGTGACATAGGCAAATTTCTTTACAGTAACGTCTGAAGTACATATCAAAGCCCATAGGCATATTTTCGACAATTTCAGCGCCGATGGTTGTGTGCTGTCCCATTATCTTAAATTCTTCATCGGTAAGTTTGTCTTGTTTTAGCAGGATGCTGTCGGCAATATATATTTTACCTACGTCATGAAGCATGCTCGCTTGAGAGATCATGTCTACATCAAGTTCAGTGAGGTTATATTCCGGGCACTTTTCCATCACTTTTTCAGCCAAAATCCGTGTATATTCTTCAACTCTTTTTATATGTGAACCGCTGAACTCATCACGCATCTCAACCATATCCGCAGTAAAACGGATAATATCCGTATTCATTTTTCTTAAACTGTCATTTTGAGCCTTGAGGCGTCCTTGATGGTCATCAACTTTTTCCTTAAATTTCTCTCCGTAGCGTGTAAAAAAATACACGCATACAAAAGAAAGGATCAGAGCAATGCACCTCAATATCAGATTTTCAAGGTACTTGTCATCTTTAACCGGAAGAAGCTGATCCCCGTTTAAAAACCATGACACGCCAGTAGATACCGCAATGCCAATCTCCGTAAACAAAACTTGCGTGCTGTCAAAAAAGAATGCAGAAATAACAACAAAAATTACTGCAAATCCCCACAGTTCTCTTGACGGGAAATAATAAGAAATAAGACTCCACTGAAAAATGAGAAGTATGGTAAGGACGATTTTCATCGCAGTGTAAAGTCCGTCTCTTCTCATCGGATTTATAAATTTACCTATAATTGCAAAGATAACGGCAAACACAACATATGCTGCACAAACTGCGTCAAATTTCCATATGTTTTCCCATAAAGCTTCGTCAAAAAGGCCAAAATATTTGCCTGCAGTAAATAAAACTGCCGCCAAAACCGCCACTATCGGAGCAAGCCACAGCATGAGATCAAAAATTCTCTCGCTGTGTATATTTGACATACTATATTTTTTTAAAACTTCATCTTGTTTCAAATCACATCTCCGCAAAAAAATGTCTTATATATAATACAATATATTATTCGGAAAATCTATCGCAAAGCTGAAAATCATATGCTAAAATAAGCTTAAAATTACCCTCAGCAAGTCTGAATTTTAAATATCTGCGTTTAATTTGGTAATTTTAATAATATTTCAAGCAATGATTTCTGCAAGATACAAAAAGCAAGAAAAATCGTGCCACTGACAAAGTGTTTCATAAATGGAGGGAAACGACATGAAAGCTAAAACGGCAGAGAAAAAATTCTTCTTTATAAAACATCCTGTGCTTGCTTCTATTATTATACCCGCACTTGGATTGCTATACATTTCACTGCTTAATGTTCCTTTATCCTTACTGCCTGAGGTACCGTCACAGATTATTCTTGCCCTCATTACTTTTCTATTATTAGTATTTCATAAAATGCATTACAAGCCTTACTATCTGGGGAGTTTTTATAAAGACGGAATAAAAGACCGCAGGCTTTGGATATTAGTTGCAATAGCCTTTTCAATAGATATAGCATTCCCAATCGTAAAAGGTATTTTTATAAGACACAATTCCTTTAAGCTGTCTTATTTTGCAAACGGCCTTCAGGCCGGTTGCTGCGAAGAGATAATCTTTCGGGCTCTTCCGGTCTCTGTAATGATGGCATACTTCAAAAACAAGAAAACATATATTCCTGCGCTTCTTCTTGGTTCACTCATATTCGGCGTAATACATCTCACTAACTTGATTGACGGATCGGCAGCAGTGGCCATCACCTGGCTTCAGGTATTCACTGCTTCTGCAAGCGGGCTTCTTTACTGTGCAATATATATCTACACCGGGAATATATTAATTCCGATTATTATGCACAGTATTCATGATATGGGAGCCTTCTTGGAATTAGGTTCTGACGCTTCACTAACAATTGCAATAAGGCCGGGACTTTTGATTGAAGAAGGTATAATGTTTACAATGGAAATTGTAATAGCTGTGCTTCTTTTAAGAAAACATAAAGATCATATAATTTCTGTTTGGAATAATCGTTGGCAAAATATTTGACGCACAAAGAATAATAGAGACAAAAAAGTTCCAAACAATATGTTTGGAACTTTTAAGCAGGGGTTGAAGGGATCGAACCCTCGGCCTACGGTTTTGGAGACCGCCGCTCTACCAGCTGAGCTAAACCCCTATTCAATTAATGGACCGTCAGGGACTCGAACCCCGGACCGACCGGTTATGAGCCGGTTGCTCTACCAACTGAGCTAACGGTCCAAATGTGAAAACAGCCGCCACCAAATGGTGGTGGCTGTTTTGGCGCCTCCTGTAGGATTCGAACCTACGACACCGCGGTTAACAGCCGCGTGCTCTACCGATTGAGCTAAGGAGGC
>R06__coassemble_620_pt1 | contig 12907 bp, 14 predicted proteins | sample R06__metabat2_high_PE_027 | metagenome-assembled genome bin R06
GTAGTAAAAGCAGCGGTGTAGCTAAAAGCAGCCGTAATGGTGGTCATGAATCCACTACCGGGGTAACCGACGACTCAATATGGAGCGTCAGCGACTCGGATGCCTGCATATTCAATATGCGGGTAATTCACCCGGTAAATGTATCCATGCCCCGGATAGTCATAATATTTCCCGTAGGTGGTAATGCGAAAGCTTCGCGAATAAACACGAAATTTTCGCGAAGTTTTATTGTGTTTTAATCAGCGAGTAGTCTTAACACTTTATTCGCCATTGAAAATGTTGTACCGCTGCACACCATATAAGACGTGCAGCGGTACAACATTTTTGCGAAGGATATAATCAGTCAGGTTCTATCATTCTGTATCCCACGCCGACTTCTGTAAATATGTATTTCGGGTCAGCGGGGTTTTTCTCTATCTTTCTTCTTATATTTGCCATGTTTACACGAAGGATCTGATTGCCTCCGCCGCTGGACATCGGCCCCCATAGTTCCTTTAAAATAAAGTCATATGTCAAAACCTTGCCGGAGCATCTTGAAAGAAGAGAAACAATTTTAAATTCATTTTGTGTCAGATGGACACATTCACCGTCAACTGTAACGATATGTTTATCATAGTCTATTGTAAGCCCTTGAGCTTCGTACTTGCCTATTACTGTGCCGGCAATGCTGTTTCTGGTGTGCCGCATGGCAACGCGTATGCGTGCCAAAAGCTCTTCCGGTGAAAAAGGCTTGGTTATGTAGTCATCTGCGCCCTTGTCCAGTGCCTCAACCTTGTCTTTTTCTCCCGTTCTTGCCGATACCACGATTATGGGAAGCGAGGTCCACTGCCTCACTATATCTATTATGGCGTTTCCGTCCATGTCCGGAAGTCCCAGATCCAGCACAATCAGGTCAGGGCAGTGAGAGCTTATCATTGAAAAAGCCTCCGTGCCGGTAGATGCAGTTACGACATCGTAATTGTTTGACGTAAGTATTGCCTTTATAAAGCCTGATATACTTCTGTCATCTTCCACTATCAGTATTTTGTCTTTAATTGCCATAAATGTCTCCTGCTGTCGGTAATGTAAATTCAAATACAGCGCCACCGGATGGCAGGTTTTTTGCCTCTATGGTTCCTCCATGAGCACTGACTATGGTCTTGCATACCATAAGCCCTATACCCATGAACCGGCTGCTGTCTGAGCCCATTATCATTTCTTCTCCGCTCAAGGTGAAGATATTTTCAAAAAGTTCAGGGGATATTCCTTTTCCGTTGTCTTCAACTCTTATGACCGCCATATTATCGCGCTCTCTTGCGGATAATCTGATCTGAGTTGTTGTCTGTCCGTGCTTAACCGCATTATCCATTAAATTCAGAAGAACCTGCTCTATAAGCATCGCATCTACGCTTACAAAAAGTGCCTCTTCCGGGCAGCTTATCTCCACTTTGATATCACAGTTGTTTCTTTTGAACTTTAAAACAGTTTCCGAAAAAATTTCCTCAATAAGTTCATCGCTCTTTTTTAATTCTGTTTTTGCATCCCCGCTTATTTTGGTTACGGAAAGGAGATTTTCAACCATTGTATAAAGCCAGTCTACATCGTCTTTTGCATTTTTCAAAAGTTCGTGCTTTTCGTCCTTGGTTAGTATGTCCTCGCCTTCAATAACCGCAGAAATATTGCCTCCTATTGCGGTAAGCGGAGTTCTGAGGTCGTGGGAAAGCGATCTTAGAAGGTTGGATCTCATTTTTTCCTTTGCGTTGTCTATGCGAAGGTTCTGCCCCTCCTTGCTTCTCGTTGCAAGAGTCGAAGCTACTATGCCGACTGCCAGCATTGTGACGAACGTAAGAGGATACCCGTATATTGAGAAGTCCAGCCTGCCGTAGGGATACGTAAATGCCCAGTTAACCGCAAAAACACTTACAACAGCCGCTAAAAGTCCGAAAAAATATCCGCTTGTAGAAAAAGAAACAATAAGCGTAACAAGGACAAATATCAACGGCACATGTACATCGCTGGTCGTCACAGCCCGTAAAAATTCGCAAAGCAAAGATGCCGTCCCCATTGCTATTAAAAAAATCAGTGCGTCCTTAAGTGATATAGGAAATAGTTTTCTTAGTTTCTCTTTCATGTGTAAATTATATCATCTCTCATCATAAATATAGCGTTAAGATTTTAACGCATATGTCTCAAAGATACACTGATTGGCAAATTTCATTTTGAGTAAAAAAATCATTTGTGCCCTCAGATTCAATATCATAAAACAATGTACGGATGCTGTGCAAAGTCATCGGTCAAAGCCTTCAAGGCTTGCTGCGGTGACAAAGCCGGAAATCTGGCAACAAAGAAGACCTCCCGGTTTCCGGGAAGTCTTCTTGTCTATTACTCTTATATAAATTATCAGTACATGCCCATATCCGGTGAAGGGGCTGCCATCGGAGGATTCTTCTCGGGGATGTCCGCAACGAGTGACTCGGTTGTGAGGACCATGGAAGAAACGCTTGCTGCATTTTCAAGTGCGCTGCGGCATACCTTAGTCGGGTCGATGATGCCCATCTTAATCATATCGCCGTAGGTGTCGTTTGCGGCGTCATAGCCGTAAGCTGCATCTTCGCTTGAATATACTTCGTTGAGTACGACGGGACCTTCTACACCTGCATTGTAAGCTATCTGCTGAATAGGAGCCTTAAGTGCCTTTACAACTATTGCCGCGCCGGTCTTCTCATCTCCGTCAAGGCCTGCCATGAGCTCGTCTGCTGCCTTTGCCGCAACAACATATGCTGTTCCGCCGCCGGGGACAATACCTTCTGCAACGGCTGCTCTTGTTGCGTTAAGGGCATCTTCTATTCTAAGCTTCTTTTCCTTCATCTCCGTCTCGGTTGCAGCGCCGACTTTGATAACCGCTACGCCGCCTGCGAGTTTTGCAAGACGCTCCTGAAGCTTTTCCTTGTCGTAGTCAGATGTGGTCTTTTCAATCTGGCTTTCGATCTGTGCACTTCTTGCCTTAATCTCTGCCTTGTCGCCGGCTCCGTCAACGATAACGGTGTTCTCCTTTGAGACCTTGACCTGATGTGCCTGGCCGAGAAGGTCGAGTGTTGCCTCTTTAAGCTCCATACCGAGGTCAGAGGAAATAACCGTGCCGCCTGTCAAAACAGCTATATCCTGAAGCATTTCCTTGCGTCTGTCACCGAAGCCGGGTGCTTTTACGCACACGCAGGTGAATGTTCCGCGGAGCTTGTTGAGAACGATTGTCGCAAGTGCTTCGCCTTCAACATCTTCGGCAATAATAAGGAGTTTTCTTCCCATCTTGACAACTTCTTCAAGAAGCGGAAGGATTTCCTGTATGTTGGATATTTTCTTGTCTGTGATTAAAATAACGGGATCGTCAAGAACAGCTTCCATCTTGTCGGTGTCGGTTACCATGTAAGGTGAGAGGTATCCGCGGTCGAACTGCATGCCTTCCACGACATCGCTGTAAGTCTCGGCTGTCTTGCTCTCTTCGAGTGTGATAACTCCGTTCTGGGAGACCTTCTCCATTGCCTGTGCAATAAGGTCACCGATAAGCGCATCGCCTGATGAGATTGTTCCGACTCTTGCAATATCTTCAGAGCCTGATACGGGCTTTGAAATACCCTTCATTGCCTCAACGGCTGCGTCTGTTGCCTTCTGTATGCCGCGCTTCATAACCATCGGGTTTGCACCGGCAGCAAGATTCTTAAGTCCTTCGCCTATCATAGCCTGAGCAAGGATTGTTGCTGTTGTTGTGCCGTCGCCTGCTACATCGTTGGTCTTTGTGGAAACTTCTTTGATGAGCTGAGCGCCCATATTTTCAAATGCGTCTTCAAGCTCTATTTCCTTTGCTATTGTGACGCCGTCGTTTGTGATTAACGGTGTTCCGTATTTCTTATCAAGAACAACATTTCTGCCCTTAGGTCCGAGAGTTATTTTAACTGTATTTGCAAGCTGGTTTACGCCGCTTTCAATAGCCTTGCGGGCTTCTTCACCATAAACTATCTGTTTTGCCATTGTATTTTCCTCCTTATTCGATTACAGCAAGAATATCCGACTGCTTTACGATAGTGTACTCCGCATCTTCAAGCTTAACTTTCGATCCGCTGTATTTTCCGACAAGAACGTTCTGTCCTGCCTTGACGGTCATAACTACTTCATTTCCGTCTATCACTCCGCCGGGTCCTACTTCAACTACTTCATAAATTTCGGGCTTTTCCTGAGCGGATGCTGTAAGGAAAATGCCGCCGGCTGTCTTTTCTTCGGCTTCATTCTGCTTGAGAATAACTCTGTCAGCCAAAGGTCTTAACTTCATATCTAATACCTCCAAAAAAGTTATTTTGCATTTTGTTAGCACTCTTTGTCTTTGAGTGCTAAATGTATAATACCACAATGATTCAAAAATGCAATAGTCTGCAGATTATTTTTTTGTAATGATGTGCATTGCCATTTTTTCGGAAAAAATCATCGAATTGAGAAAAATCCGACACAATTCTTTTTTTATATGGTATACTGTTTGCAGAGGTGATATTTAAATTGCTTGGCTTTTATGACTATACCGTAATCCTCACATATATTTCTCTGTTTTCCGGCGTGTTCGGCATGTTCTTTGCCGTAACGGGCCACGTGAATGCAGCAGTATATTTTCTTCTTTTTTCGGGATTTTGCGATTTATTTGACGGCAAGATTGCCCGCACGAAGAAGAACCGTACAGATGAGGAAAAGCGCTTCGGAATCCAGATTGACTCTCTTAATGACATAGTATGTTTCGGTGTGCTCCCCGCCATGATAACCGTAGCTGTCGGCTGCGATAAAATATGGCATGCCGTTATTGCCGCATTTTTCGTACTTTGCGGACTTATACGTCTTGCGTATTTCAATGTTACGGAAGAGGACCGTCAGAAATCCACTACCGAAAACCGGAAAACATACACCGGTCTTCCGATTACATCGTCTTCCGTCATAATACCGCTGGTTCTATGCTTTAAAAAACTTGTTCCGAACTCTCTTCCCGAGATATACTCGGCAACGCTTTTAATAACCGGTATACTTTTTATCTCCCCGATAACAGTAAAAAAACCGCTGAGCTCTAAGTAAGATGCTCAGCGGTTTTAAGTTCATCGCCTTCGTAGAAAAACCTGAGTTTAAAAAACTCTTCGTCTTTCAAAAGATAATCTAAAAATATTCTGTCTCCTTCCCATAAGGGCAGGTCTTTTATTTTGTCTTTTTCAATCCAGCAAAGGGTTCCTTCTTCACACTCTGCAATCTTCTCTTCATCTGTCGCGGCCGTGAAAAGATGCATAATTTCGCTTTCCCACCGGTCCGAATTGAATTCCACGGTCCCCCGGTAGTTGAGATTGTATATTTCAAGGCCCGTATCTTCAAAAATCTCACGCCTGGCGCAATCAAAGACTGCTTCTCCTTCTTCGATTTTTCCGCCTATGCCGATCCATTTCCCCTCGTTGGGGTCATTTTTCTTCTTATTTCTTAAGAGCATAAGATATTTGTTGTCGTGCTCTATGTAACAAAGTGTTGTATTTAACATTCCGCTCTCTCTATTTCACTTGATGGCTATATAATACTTTTTTACACGATGTGCGTCAAGCAGGTCATCCGGCAGTATCAATTATCTAGGCATCTAACTTCTTATACCGGATATATCTATTTTCCCGCGTATTTTATTCAATTTCTTGCTTACCGCGCTCTGCGAAAGAAGCATTTTTGACGCAAGCTCCTCTTCCGTACATCCTTCAAAGGCAAGTGCGTTTATAATCTCAAGCTCTTCATCCGTGCATTTTTTCAGCTTCTTATGAAGGCGCACATCGTCTATTTCATCAAGCCACCAGAATTTTACATCCTCATTTATGAAGGCATCGGTGACATCCGCCATATTTTTATCCCAGGCATCCGCGTATATATCTTCGGGATATTGTTCATTGTGTCTGTAAAATATCCTGTCATTGCGAATCTCATCTTCAAAAGCGCTTAGTATCATCTCTGTTTGTTCACTGTCTACGCCGGCGCTTTCAAGCAGCTTTCTTCTTGAATTTTGTTCTTTTTTAAATTTCTCTCTTATTGCAGCTTCGTTCATTTTTCTACCTCGCATATTTTTAGATAAAAGGCCGGAAAGAAATGGAGTAATTTCCAATCTTTCCGGCCTGCTTCGTATGTTGAGCTGACTCGTATTTATTTTTTCATCTCTTCCGGGCATCCGTAATCCGGGGAAGTGCCGTTTTAGCGGACGGCGAATACCTCTTTGAACAAAAACGCGTAAAATTCGTCAATCGGTATCTCTTCGTATATGTTCTCATTTGCTTTTTTGAATCTGAGACAGGGCATGCCGTCTTCGTTATCATCCGCTATCTCACATAATGGGATATATTTCCCCGGAGTATGTATAATTTTGCTCATCTGTGCTGGTCTCCTTTAAGTTTTTCTATCTTGTACATTTGTTTGTGTTTGAGATATTAATACATTTGTTTCTGCTTGTCAATACCTTTTGATAAAAATTCGAAACATTTTTTTCACGGAGCATAATTCGGCATTTCCACTCATCGTTAACAATTTGTTCAGCATCATTTAATTATTTTGTGTCATTATATATTGACTTATGGAAAGAGAGGGATTTCCCATCAACAGACGTACAAAACATATAATCGCATATATACTCGCTCTTGCACTCATCTTGTGTGCCTTCCCCGTATTTATCTTTGCCGATGATGAAGAGGACGAAGACTACTACACCCAAATGGAGCAGCTCAACAAAGAGAAAACCTCTGCTAGTGAAAAGCGCAAGGCAGCCCAAAGCAAGGTCGAATCGCTTAAATCCGAGCAGGCCGCAATTATTGAAGAAAAGATGGCTCTTGAAGAACGTAATGAGGCTGCACTGAAAGAAATTGAACTCATCAAGTCCCAGATTGAACTTATAGAAAAAGAAATCTACGAGACGGAAAAGAAGATCGAGATTAAAGCTCAGGAAGTTGAGGACGCCAAAAACCGCGAGGATGAGCAGCTCATGAAATACCGCACCAGAATCCGTGCAATGGAGGAAAATTCAAGCTATAACATATTGTCCTTCATTCTTGAAAGCGACTCTGTTTCCTCTCTTCTTGCCTCGCTTGACGATTACGGTGAGATAATGAACAGCGATAAAATTCTCTACAACAACCTTGTCGATGCCCGTGAAGAGCACGAAAGGCTTGAAGAGGAATACATAGAATATAAAGATGCATGTGAAGAGAAAAAAGCGGAATATGAAAACGGCAAAGCTGAGCTTGAAAAAGAGCAAGCCGAGCTTGAAGAGCAGATAGAAGAGTCCGAGGCCTTAATCGAGGAGTATGCGGAAAAAATAAAAGAAGCGGAAAAAGAGCAGGCCGCCATGGAAGCTGCAGAATCTGCGGCGGCTGCGGCTGCATCAAATTTCGTGTCCCAGTATATCGCCGCTAAAAATGCAGCGCTTTCTGCAAGTACAATTGCGCAAAACTCAGGCGAAGAAGCCGCAGCATCAACGCAGTCATCCATTACGGTATATGAAGGCAGTACAGGCTCGGGAAGTTTCATATGGCCGTTTCCAAATCATTTCGTTGTAACAAGCACGTTCGGCTACCGTTCATCCACGTCTTCATACCATACGGGTGTGGATATAGACGGCTATCAAAGTGCCGGCAGTCCTATCGTTGCTTCTGACTCGGGAACTGTAATCAAGTCCGAATACTACGGCGGTTACGGAAACTGCATTATCATAGACCACGGCAACGGGTACTCGACGCTTTATGCCCACTTAAATTCCATGTATGTCTCGGAAGGTCAATCGGTAGGACAGGGCTCTACTATTGGAGGAGTCGGAAATACCGGCACATGCTATGGTCTTGACGGTGTCCACCTTCACTTTGAAGTAATCCAAAACGGCACCCAGGTTGACCCGCTCGCATTCCTAAGCGGATATTCGTATACATTGTATTAAATACTTCAACGGAGCTTTTCAAGGCTCCGTCTTTTTTATCCTGTACATTGAATATGCAGGCAATTCACCCATACTTGAAACAAGCGCTGCCTTTCTCAGCTGTTAACATCATCGATACCATTCCAAAGTGCGCTCATGCAGCATTGCATCTTCAAAAGGTATTGTAATCCTCAATACCGGTTTTCCGGCGCGAAGCAGCATTTTATTCCGGCGCACCCCCAAAACATCTAATCCTTCATATATTTATAAATTTCATAAATCCCTGTGCTCTTTGAAAAAACATCGGTTTTTTCTTGTGTTAAAGGTGAAATTAAGCCGTACGGCTGTTTTTATCCCATTTGGGTTAAAATACAGCCGCACGGCTAAATCTGATTGTATGGAATCTATTGTATATCAGCCAAAAACCGAAAGCAAAAATCCAGCTGCAATGGCAGATCCTATAACGCCTGCGACATTCGGCCCCATTGCATGCATAAGAAGATAATTTGTCTTATTGTATTTACGCCCGACATCCTGTGATACTCTTGCAGCCATAGGTACAGCCGAAACGCCGGCCGAACCTATCAGTGGATTTATTTTCTTTCCGGAAGCATAATACATCACTACACCGCCGAAAAGTCCGCCGACAGTAGATATTGAAAATGCCACAAGGCCAAGGATAATAATGTAAATAGTCTTGAGACTTAAGAAGGTATCAGCCACCATTGTTGCACCGACAGATGTTGCAAGGAATATTGTGACTATGTTCATGAGCGCATTTTGGACTGTATCCGAAAGTCTGTCAGTAACGCCGCACTCTCTTAAAAGATTTCCGAACATCAAGCATCCGATTAACGGAGCCGTTGAGGGCAGGAGAAGAATTACAAAAACAGCAACGACTATCGGGAATATAATCTTTTCAGCTTTGGAAACTTCCCTGGTCTGCTCCATCTTGACCTCACGCATTTCCTTTGTCGTGCAAAGCTTCATAATAGGAGGCTGGATAAGAGGGATAAGCGCCATATACGAATAAGCTGCTATCGCTATCGGTCCTAAAAGTTCCGGAGCCAGCTTCGTTGTAAGGTAAATGGCTGTCGGTCCGTCAGCTCCTCCTATAATCCCTATTGAGGCAGCCTGAGGTCCTGTGAAGCCAAGCATAACGGCACCTATGAAAGCCGCAAAAACACCCAGCTGGGCCGCTGCGCCGAGAAGAAGGCTCTTCGGGTTTCCTAAAAGCGGTCCGAAATCCGTCATTGCACCGACTCCCATAAATATAAGCGAGGGATATATGCCGGCCTTTACTCCTATATAGAAAAAGTCCAGCAGTCCGCAGTTGCTCATTATATGTCCGTAACTGTGGTAGTACGGCGAAGTTGCATCAAGAAAATCCGCCCAAAGTTCCGGATGATATAGAGCATTTTCTCCGCCGAGAGATATAAAGTAGCTGACATTGCTTAAAAGGCATCCGAATGCAATGCCCACAAGCAGCAGCGGTTCAAATTTTTTAACTATTCCAAGATACAAAAGCACGAAGGCTATTACTATCATTACGAAATTTTTCCAGCCTCCCGCCATGAAAAATGCGGCAAAGCCGGATTCGGCCGCGAGCTTTTGAAGTGTACCCAATACGTCCATCAAAGCTCTCCTTTATACTATAGATATAAGTGCGGTGCCGGTCTCAACGCTCTGACCTTTTGTGACAAAAATCTTTCCGATGCTGCCGCTTTTATTTGCTACAACCTCGTTTTCCATCTTCATAGCCTCAATGACTATTACCGGGTCGCCTTCGTTTACCTTCTGTCCTTCGGATACGAGCACCTTAAGGATATTGCCCGGCATCGGAGCTTTAACGGCATCTGCCGGTGCTGAAGCAGCCGGCGCAGCGGCAGTCACTTGTGCCGGAGCTGCCGCAACTGTATTCACCGCAGCCGCGGCTGGTGCTGCAGGCGCCTTTGCTTCATACTCATCTATGAGCATTGCCTCGCCCTTTTCAACTTCTACTTCGTATACTTTATCTTTTAATGTAACTTTATATTTCATAATCACTTTACCTCCTTGATGGAGATGAACCTCAGCTCATTTAACGGAGTCTTGAGTTCATCGGCAATAATTGCCATTACCATTGCTGCATCACGCGGGTCGGTATCATAAAGCTTAATCTCTCCCGCCGTTCCCGGGGCTTTGACAGCGCAGTCATCTGCCGGTATTTCTTCAACGGCTGCGGGTATTTTTTTACCTTTTTTTATGAAGAATCTGCTCATGAGCATAATCACCCACATTAAAAGGATCAATCCGACAAAAACGACCGCGTATCCCAAAAGCCCTACAACCGCAGCTTCGGAAACCTTAATATTTACAATATCCATTACTTGATTTCCTCCACCGAGTACTTGACTTTTTTCTCCTCAGCTTCGGTTCTTTTTTCAAAGAATTTTTCAGCAACTTCCGGGAAAGCAATGTAAGAAAGCACATCCTCTTCGCTTCTTGCCGTTCCTTCAAGTTTTTCCTTTGCCTTTTCAAATGTGTCATTCGGCAATGAGTCTGCGAAACGGCCTTCTATGGGTTTTTCACCGTCAAGGATTTTTGCCCTGATTGTCTCGTCTATGGGAGCAGGTGTCTTCCCGTACTCTCCCCGGCAATATGCTTTTATCTCGGCTCCGACATTTTTATACCTTTCGCCGGCAAGAACGTTCTGCACTGCCTGAGTTCCTATAAGCTGGCTTGTAGGAGTTACAAGCGGGGGATATCCTAAATCCGCCCTGACTTTCGGTGTTTCCCTGAGTGCGTCTTCGAATTTATCCGAAGCATTCAGCGACTTAAGCTGGCTTAAAAGATTTGACAGCATGCCGCCCGGAATCTGGTAGTTGAGGCACTGGGTATCGGTTCCCATCGACACCGGATTGAGCGTACCGTTTGCAAGATACTCCGCCCTTATGGGTTTGAAATAGTTTGCAATTTCATAAAGTGTCTTTTCTTCCATCGGAGATACATCGTATCCGAATTCCTTAAGCGCTACAAACAGCGTTTCCGTTGCAGGCTGCGAAGTTCCGCCCGAGAAAGGCGAGATTGCCGTGTCGATTACGTCGGCCCCGGCCTCTATTCCTTTAAGGTATGTCATGAAAGCGGTACCCGTTGTGCAGTGGGTATGCATTATAACCGGAAGATCAACCGCGTCCTTTATTGCCGAAACCAAATCGTATGCATTGGCCGGAGTCAGTATTCCCGCCATATCTTTTATGCATATTGAAGATACGTTCATCTCCTTAAGCTCTTTTACCATGGATACGTACTTATCCAGAGTGTGTACCGGGGATGTCGTATAGGAGATTGTGCCGGATGCCATGGCACCGCACTTTAGTGTCTCCTCAATTGCGACTTTAAGATTGTCAACATCGTTTAAAGCGTCAAATATACGAATGATATCTATTCCGTTTTCGACGCTCTTCCTTACAAAGCGCCTTACTATGTCATCGGGATAATGCTTGTACCCGAGTATGTTCTGGCCGCGAAGGAGCATCTGGAGCTTTGTATTCGGCATACCGGCTCTTATCTTTCTCAGTCTTTCCCACGGGTCTTCATTTAAAAAACGGAGACATACGTCAAATGTGGCGCCGCCCCACACCTCGCATGAATAGTAGCCGGCCTTATCCATTGTAGAAAGGATAGGCTCCATCTTATCGTATGAAAGCCTTGTTGCTATGAGGCTCTGGCTTGCATCGCGGAGCACGGTTTCGGTAAACCCGACATGCTGTTTTGCCATTGTTTTATCGTCCTTTCGCCTGTTTTTATACTCAAATTCTACTCCTCGAAAATCCCATTTACAAGTGCGCACAATGTTAATTAATTATCTAACAATCATCCTTGCAGATATGTGTCTCAAGCATTATTTTTTATCAGGCCGCACTTATCTATTGTCCTCACCTGTGATAGAATATCTAAAGACAATTCCGTCAATGGATAAAAAGGAGCAAAGGGAAGACATCACTGCATCTGCAAGTTTCAATAATGGTGTTCTCGATTGATGGTGCATTTTATTGCCTTCATATTTTCATTCATGGATATAATTCATCTCGAATCCGTCGACTCAACGAACAATTATATTAAGCGTCTTGTCAGAAAGAGTGCATCAGAAAGTCTCTTTGTTGTTGCCGCGCAGCAGACGAACGGACGAGGCAGCGGTGAAAGGACCTTTTTAAGTGAAATAGGCGGATTGTATCTATCCTTCCTTATGACGGTAAGTACTTTGCCGGAAGATACGATACCTATCACGAAATCCGCAGCCGGAGCGGTATTTGAATCTTTATCTTCCGTATATCCTGAGCTTGAATTTAAAATAAAGCCAAGAAACGATATTTATTTAAACGGCAAAAAGTTATGCGGCATTTTAACCGAAATGATCGGTCAGAAAGTAATTATCGGTGTCGGAATAAATGTGAACAATTCAAGCTTTCCCGACGCCATTAATGCTACATCCCTCTCAATTGAAAATAAATGCACCCAGGATCTTTCTATAGTTGAACAATCAGTCATCGCATCTCTGTCCTCTCTTTATAGGTGCTGGCCCGATGTTTCAAGATATGATGAGATATATGACGCCAATCTTATATAGCAATCAGGTGCTTGACATTTCACTTGCTTGAGATTATACTCACGAACGAAGCGATGAAGGGAACGAGTTTCTTACCTTATCCCCCACAGAGAGCTGCCGAGGTGGTGAAAGGCAGTGAGGATATCAAGAAGCAGCCATCCCGGAGCTGTGCCAAGAACGGATATTTCCAAGTAAGCGGCACCGGGTGCGCCCGGTATAGCGTATATGGTCAAAAATGACCTGTAAAGGTCTGCCCCGCGAGAGGCAGATAAAATAAGGTGGTACCACGGATTGTAATCCGTCCTTATGCGAAAGCATCGGGACGGGTTTTTGTTTTCTCCCGTGACGGTGCAAAACAAAAAAATGTATAAGGGAGAAAAAACAAAATT
>R06__coassemble_661_pt1 | contig 12440 bp, 8 predicted proteins | sample R06__metabat2_high_PE_027 | metagenome-assembled genome bin R06
TGAATTTGTTGATTTGGGACTCTCGGTAAAATGGGCGTCAATGAATATATGTGACTAAAAGGTAAGCGATTACGGCAGCTATTTTGCCTGGGGAGAAACCGGCAATAAAGATGATTACACATGGAGCACTTACAAATACGGAACATCCGGTGATGATTTGGGCAAATATAACTATTCAGACAATGTGACAAGTCTTGAAATGGCAGATGATACCGCGCATATAAACTGGGGCGGAAGCTGGCACATCCCGTGCAAAGAGCAGTGGGAAGAACTTTGCAACAGATGCAACTGCATATGGGAGTGGACAAGCGTCGAAGGTACACCGGGATATACTGTCACGAGCAAAATACACGGCTATGAAGGAAAAAGTATTTTTCTCCCGGCTGCAGGTTATTTTCGCGGCAAAGCTATAGAAGGAAAAGAAAAGTCCGCATACTACTGGTCATCTACACGGAATGATCCGTTCCCGGACCGTGCAATATGCCTGTATTTTATTCCGAATTTTATAGGAATCGGGAATAACGGTTTTAGAAACGGCGGATTTACGGTACGTCCGGTTATATAAAAGCGGCGCTGTAAGACCGCATTATTGAAGTGCATTGCTGCGGGACCACAGAAGAAACCGACGTGCTGTATTTCTGATTTTCTGATATTATTACCATGACGGCAACTACATGATAAATATTTCAAAACAACACAGAATATCTTGAATGCTCCGCAACTTTATGGTCTAATAAAATGTGGTGGAAATCAAAGCGGAACTGCATAAGAAAAAAGTATGGATGATATACAGAAGAATTTCCTGATAAGCAATATGGTTGACGGTCTTCCGACGCTCGGAAAAAGAACGGGACTTTCACAGCAAGAAGTTCGCGAACCTTGCCCGGGCCGGCAGAAGCACTCTTGCCGGGACAGAAAACCAAAAAAGGGAAATGAACCGGAATGAGTTTTTTTCGTTTCTGATTATATTTATCAAGAACGAAGATACGGATAAACTGCTCAATGCAATGGGGATATATACGGTGAACTTCATGGTTTTTGACGCGGAAACAAAGCAGAGCGAGGGCTTGACTGCAAAAACGAGATCCGTCAATTTCTCGGAAGGAACTTAAGCAAAGATTTTATTCTATTGAAAGGCAGACAGCTCAGATGGATATAAATTTAGCGAATAATCTCAATATAAATGAGGAAACTTTGCCTCTTATAAAAAACTTCGGTGAAATGATGCCCGGAGGCTTTTTCGTATACCATGCATACGAAGCACAGGAGCTTATTTATTTCAACCATCAGATGGTGTTGCTTTTCGGCTGTGAAAACGACGATGAATTCAGAGCCCTCGTCAAGAACAGCTTCAAGGGGATTGTGCATCCGGATGAATATGAGTTTGTTGAAAAGAACATTCGTCAGCAGATTACTTCCGGCACTGATAATATGGACCATGTCAAATACCGCTTTATCCGAAAGGACGGAAGCGTCGGAATGATGGACGACTACGGCCATTTCAGCATAAGCGAATCATTCGGTGAAATATACTATGTCTTTGTACAGGATATTTCAAAGGAATACGATGAGAGCATTGAAAAGAAACGTATCGAGGCACAGGAAAGGGAAAATATTATTTCGCGCCTTTCGGGAAGTGAATCCACATATATCGGATACCCGGAAACCGACAAGTTTATTATCCTTAACCAGAGCGATTACCTCAAAGAGAGATATACATCGGACGAAAGCTTTACCGAGTCAATAAAAAGATATATTGAGTCGGACGTATACGGTCCGGATAAAAAGAAAGCCTCGGAAGAAATTGTCCTTCGTAAAATAGAAAAATATCTTGAAGATGAAGATGAGTACAGCTTCCTTTACAGGGATGCTTCTTCGGGTATTCCGTGCTGGTATAAGCTGAGGGCAATGCGGCTTTCGGATGAGGAAATACTTTACGGCTTTACAAATGTAGAAGATGACCTCTGCGGACAGATATTATATGAAGGCCTTAAGGAAAATTATTTCGGTCTTTACTACGCGAACCTTGACAGCGGATTCGTCAAAGTCATAAGGACCGACCATCCGGAAATTACCGGAGAGATCGGAACGGCAGGCCATTACGCTGATCTTATCCGGAAAATAGCGGCAGCATCGAAAGATGAGTCGGCTGGATTCCTTGAAAAAATCAGCAATATAGATTATATAAAAAAGCGCTTTAAGAGCGATGATACCGCTTACTTTTCATATAAATCACATATTTATGAGCATGACAGATGGGTCATCGTTACGGGACGTGTACTGAGCAGAAACGAAGACGGTTCGCCCGAACTTTTCGGCATCGGATTTTCACTCATGGATAAGGAGTCGTCCGAAAGAGAAAAGACAAAATTCAATGCTGTCAAAAATGAACTGGAAAAAGTTATTGACAGCATCGCAGAGTCTTACGACACGGTGCTGCTTGTCGATATGGAAAGCGATGACGTTATCATAAGAAAAGTTGCGCCGGATATGCAGCAAAACTTATGTGATTTCGACAGCTTCACAAAAGTGAGGGAATTTTTCCTTTCATCTGTATTTCATCCTGCAGACAGAGACAAAATGGCAAAAGAGCTTTCTTTTGATACAATAAAAGAAAAAACAGCGAAAACGCCGTCGTACAATGTCGAGTACAATATGATTAAAGACAATAAGACGCTACGGTGCGAGATGCGCATTATGGGAGCGGCTGAAAATAATGTTATTATCGGCATGGCGGAGCGTGATATTGAAATCTGCAAACGTCATCTTGAAGAAAAACGCTTTGACGAATATATGGCACTTTACTCGGTTGATGCCGATACCGGGACTATCCGCGCAATAAAGACAAACGAGCTTTACAGCACTATAAGCGAAGGAAATACCGGACCTTACCGTGATGCAATGCTGAAATATTCAACGCTCTACTCCGGCGAAACAAAGGATTTCTTTGAAGAGATTTCAGATGTTAAAAATGTAAATGAGCTTTTTAAAAGCAGCGATAAGTTTACATACACTTTCAAATCCGTGGAGCTTGAAAACGATTTCTGGATTGAAGCTGTGAGTTACTGCCTTACACGCAATGAAGACGGAAGCCCGGCATGCTTTACTCTCGGCTTTACGGCTGCAGATGAGCTCACGGCCATGGCACGGGAGTCCCAGATCCGCATGAAGGTCGACATGCAGATGATAAGCGGCCTTGCAGGTGAGTATTATGCCCTTTACTACTATAATATAGCTGATGGGATATTTAATATATATACTCTCGATGAACAGCGCTTCCCGCAGGCGGCCGGAATGGTTGCAGCAGGCGGTGAGCCGATTGAAATACTCAGAAGATTCGGCACATCCGCTCTTGTTCATCCCGACGACAGGGCTGCATTTGCGCACATGGACATTGAGTACATAATGCGGAAGCTCGCCAACAGCAAGAAGCATACAATCCGTTTCAGAAGACTTTTCAACGGTGAATATCTTTGGACTGAGATGGACTTTATAAAGTATGAAGACTATGCTGAGCCCGCAAATGCCATCGCCATCGGATTTGCGGAGCGTGATACCGCCATCAGAAGCCAGCAGGCACTTAACAGCGCTTATGAGATTATAAGCAGAGACTGTGGGCCCGATGATGCTATCAATGAGCTTCTTTCGGTAGCAGGAGAATTCTACGACGCCGAGCGCTGCTATATTTTTGAAAATAAGAATAACAGGAAGTTTATAGACAACACCTATGAATGGTGCGCCGACGGAGTAGAGCCCATGATAGACATTCTCCATGATGTGCCTTATGAGGTATGTGACGGATGGTACGGGGAATTCAGACGCCAGGGAGCATTTTTCATGGACGCACTCGACAGCGAGCACAATACACCGGAAACCGTGGAGATACTTAAAATGCAGGGCATTGAAAGTCTTATTGCGGCACCGCTTCTTGCCGGTGACGAAATTATAGGCTACATAGGCGTGGATGACCCGAAAAAGGCAAGGAATGACGTATTTATATTGCAGAGAATCGCAAATGTTGCTTACAGCGAAATTCTAAAAAGAAACGAGTTTATGGGGCAAAACGCCTTCAACAGCTTTTTCCTTGATCCGTATTTATCTGCATATTATGTGGGGCTTGGTGACCTGTCATGCAAAGTATTCAAGAGAACGGGATTTCTTGAGGGGAAGTATCCGCTTTTATCCGACTATCTGAGCAATATCAGCAAATATATAGACGAGTGTGTTCACAAAGAGGACAGGGAAAACCTGAATGCGACGATACAGCCCGATGCCATCCGGGCGGAACTTAAGAATCATGAGCAGTACTCTGTCACATACAGAGATATTTCCGGAGACAAAGAGCGCTTTTACCGGATGCAAGTTATACGCGGAGCCGACGTAAATCACGCAGTGCTTGGGTTTATGGATATTACGGACGAAATGGCAAAGCAGCGGGAGGAAGAGGCTGCACGAGACATCGTAGACCAGCAGCGCCATATCAAAGCATTCGGGAATATGGTAAATGCCGCTCTTTGGAGTATAAATATCGGCCGGGACAATGCAATAAAAGGAGTCTACTGGTCAGACGAATTCAGACGCATGTTCGGCTATGAAGAAAGTGAAGAGGCATTTCCGAATAAACTTGAATCCTGGACGAATATTATTCACCCAGATGACAAGCAAAGTGTGATGGAAGACTTTTACGGCGGCATTCAAAGCACGGATACTGCCGGGTATGTATATGATGTACAGTACAGGATTTTAAGGAAGAACGGAGAATACTGCTGGTACCGCGCAACAGGGCGCATGGAAGATACCGGAAACGGCGATCGGAGGCTGTACGGTATTCTTGTGGATATTTCCGCAGATAAACAGCTTGAAGAAGCGCTTTCCATGGCAGAAAGTGCCAACAGGGCAAAAACAACTTTCCTTAATAATATGTCTCATGATATCCGTACGCCTATGAATGCAATCATAGGGTATACAGGTCTTGCTGCAAGCCACATAGACAACAAGGCACAGGTACAGGATTATCTTTCGAAGATTGCACAGTCATCCGACCATCTGCTTTCGCTCATAAACGATGTTTTGGATATGAGCCGCATTGAATCGGGCAAGATGAATATTGACGAAAAAGAGGAAGATCTTTCGGAAATCATCCACACGCTCAGAGACATCGTCCAATCGGATATTCATGCAAAACAGCAGGATTTCTTTATTGACACGGTTAATGTGAATGATGAGAGCATCATATGCGACAAGCTGAGGCTTAATCAGGCACTGCTGAATATACTTTCAAATTCCATAAAGTATACGCCGTCCGGCGGTACGATTTCGATGCGCATAACGGAAACATCCGTTAAGCCAAACGGATATGCGACATACGAATTCCGTATCAAGGATAACGGTATGGGTATGGATAAAGAGTATCTGAAAACCATATTTGACCCGTTCACAAGAGTTAAATCATCAACTGTTTCCGGCATCCAGGGCACAGGACTCGGAATGGCCATTACAAAGAACATCATAGATATGATGAACGGAACAATAGATATTGAAAGTGAGCTTGGAAAAGGAACGGAAACGGTTGTCACCTTTGATTTTAAGCTTCAGAAAAGCCATAAAGAACCCGCAGTTATCAAGGAACTTAAGGGGCTTCGCGGACTTGTTGTGGATGACGATACGAATGCCTGCCTATCGGTATCCGGCATGCTGAGAGATATCGGCATGAGATATGAATGGTGTACAACCGGTAAAGAAGCGGTTATAAGGGCGGAAGAGGCATACCGCACGGGTGACCGCTTTAAAGTGTATATTATAGACTGGCTGATGCCGGACATGAACGGCATTGAAACCGTAAGACGCATCCGTAAAGTTATCGGAGACGACACTCCGATTATCATTCTCACGTCCTATGACTGGGCAGATATTGAGGACGAGGCAAGAGAGGCCGGCGTTACAGCTTTTGTAAATAAGCCGCTTTTCCCGTCGGATCTCAACAGAACTCTCAGACAGTTGCTGGATATAGAAGAAAGCAAGACTGAAATAAAATCTTGCGAGTATAGCTTTGCGGGAAAGAAAATACTTCTTGTTGAAGACAACGAGCTCAACAGGGAAATTGCCACTGAAATTCTTGCAGAGGACGGCTTTGTTGTGGATGCCGTAGAAGACGGAACGGAAGCCGTAGAAAAGATGAAGGCGGCAAAGGCAGACGATTATGACCTCATTCTTATGGATATACAGATGCCGATTATGAACGGCTATGAGGCAACAAGGATAATCCGCAGCATGGATACCGAAGTTTCCGAAATTCCTATTATTGCCATGACTGCAAATGCCTTTGAAGAGGACAGACAAGCTGCGCTTAAAGCAGGAATGAATGAACACATTTCTAAGCCGATTGACATTGAAAGATTGAAATCTACACTTGCCAGATTCCTGTAACCTAAATTGTAGAAATTTTATGTTATACGCTTGAAAACAGAATAATACTTTGAAGAACAAGACCAAAATTCTTAAAAACCTCTACTTTTTGAACTTTTGGTCTTGGCTTTTTTTGCTTGCGTATATTATAATTATAATATACGTTATCTGTCACGGAGGTTGTTATGGCACTTAATAATAAGGTTACCGTTCTTATGCCGGATAAAGGCGTAACATTTCAAAAGAAGGGAGATGCTAGATATGCATATTATGCCGTAAGAACATATAGAAATGAAAAAGGTCAGCCCACCTGTGACCGTGTTTCCATTGGGAAAGTTGACGATGCAACAGGAAAGCTGATTCCTAACCGCAATTACTATGAAGTTTTTAAGAAAGAACCTATCGCATTTACAGATACTATTGTCAAATGCGGGACTTATGGAGTTTTTAAAGAAATCTCAAAAACTATAGGGCTGGACAAGGCCATAAAAGCAAGCTTTTCCGAACATTATGACGAAATAATGTCTGCTGCACATTATATGCTCTGCGGCAGTTCTACGATGTATCTTATGGATGACTGGATGGAAGAGCATCTTACATTTAATAAAACTCCTATGACAAGCCCGGCAATAAGCAAAATGTTTGAAGCTTTATCGGACAATAATGCCCGAACTGCCTTTTTCAAGGATTGGATAAAGAAAAGGAAGGAAAAAGAGCTGATTGCATACGATGTTACATCAATTTCAACATATGCAAGAGGGATTGAAGACGCAGAATGGGGATATAACAGGGATAACGAAGAACTTCCGCAGATAAATTACGCTATGTTTTACTCTCAGGAGAGTCAGCTGCCGTTATATTACAGGATATATCCCGGCAGTATTAACGACAAATCTCATCTGGAGTATATGGCAGAAGATACAACCATGCTGGATATGAAGAAAGCATATTTTGTCATGGATCGTGGATTCTACACGGAAGACAATCTGAAATATATGGTAAATGAGAAAGGTATCCGGTTTATGATACCGATACCGACATCAATCAATTATTATGGTGAGCTCATTGACAAGTACAAAGATAAGGTGGTAAACAATTATTCCTGCCTTATTGGGGACGGGCCGTATTTTGGGAAGAAATTTGAAGTGAACAAATACGGATTCAGAATGAACGTTCACATATTCTACAATCCGGATAAGATTTCAGCCGAAGTAATCTCATTTAAGAAAAGACTGGTTGAAATGGAAAACAGTCTAACGAAAATGACAGTAGCTCCGGCGAAAAACAGCAATTACTGCAAATACTTCAATATAACTCAAAAAGAAAATTATCTTGTTTTCGAGAAAAATGAGGATGCAATAAATAAGGAACTAAGCAGAATGGGCTTTTTCATTATTGCGGAAACAATCTTTACCTTGGAAACAGAAGAAGCTCTCGATACATACCGCTGCAGAGATACGATTGAGAAATGTTTTGATGACCTCAAAAATGAATTGGACTTGAAGCGCATGCACTGCCATGTGGATCAGACGTCTTCCGGAAAGATGTTTACTGCGTTTATTGCGCTGGTAATTAGGTCTTACATGCAGAAAAAACTCAAAGTTTATATGAGAGAGCACTGCTTGTCATTCCAAAAGATCATAAACGAGTTGGACAGGATTAAGGTTATATATGCTCCTGCTAAGCCAAACGGCTACCGCCTGCTTAACCCAATAACTAAAACGCAAAGAGAAATCCTCCAAAACCTAGGCGTTTCAGAGGATTTTGTAGACTGCCTTGTATAGTATAATTTCAGCTACAATTTAGGTTATATAGTAGTTTGCTCAAGGCTGAGAAATTATGCTGATATCGAAAATATAATTGCACTTTTTGCGAAAATATAGCAAAAAAGTTAAAAATATTCCTTGAAACTGAGATCATTATCGTTTAGAATAAGCGCGGAAAGGAGGATGTTATTATGCTGATACAGTTTTCGGTTGATAATTTCAAATCATTCAAGAACACAGTCGTTCTTTCCATGGAGGCATCCGCGGATAAAGAACTGCCTGATAATATTACGGAGATTGGAAAAGAGCGTTATTTGAATACGGCTGCCATATTTGGTGCCAACGCCTCCGGAAAAAGCAATATTTTTGCCGCCATCACCTCTGCCATCATGATCATCCGCAGATCTAATGCCAGGCAGGTGACAGATCCTTTGCTTGAAATCACGCCTTTTAAGTTTGATCCGCAGGCTGTTGTAAAGCCGACATCTTTTGAATTTGTGTTCCTGGCTGACGGAAAGAAATACGTATATGGCTTCTCTGCAACGCAAAAAGCTGTGCAGAAGGAGTACCTGTATGTTTACAACTCTGCGAAGGCATCTACTGTTTTTGAGCGTACGGATATTCGAACCTATAAGTTCACATCTCCTGTCCTGAAGAGAGAATTGCTCCCCCTCACAGAACGCAATACAGACAACAAATTGTTTTTAGCGACTGCTACAGCGTGGAACTGTGAAGCAACCAAAGTCCCATATCTGTGGTTTGAATCCTGTATCAATACTTATTCAACGGATTTTGATCAGTTGTTCCATCAGACGGCACAAATGTTTGCGGATGATAAGGATCAGTCGCTGAAGAGGTTCGCGAAAAGGATCCTTCATGAAGCGGATATTAATATCGACGATTATGAGTTTGAGGTAAAGGACATTCCTCATGACCAGTTCATTCAAAGCGTCCCGCAGGAACTCCGCGGAATCATCTCAACAATACCCACGGCAATCAATAAATCTGTAAAAATTGAAACAGTTCATACGGTCACCCAAGGTGATACAACTGCGCAGTATCATCTCTCTCTGGGAGAGGAATCCCAGGGAACAAGAGGTCTGTTCCTGTTTTCCCCTGTTTTGAAACGCGCATTTGAGACCGGAGAAACATTATGCATCGATGAATTCGACGCAAGCCTCCATCCGATGCTCGTCAGATATTTGGTATCTCTTTTTAATAACCCTGAGATCAACAAAGCCAAAGCACAACTTATTGTATCTTCACATGCTATGGTTCTGATGTCTTTAAAGAATTTGCGCAGGGATCAGATCTATTTTGTTGAGAAGGATCGGAAAACCGGCGCGTCAGAATTGTACTCGTTGGATGAATTCTCTCCGAGAAAGGAAGAGGACATCAGGAAAGCATACATGCTTGGCCGCTATGGATCTGTTCCGGATATTACATTGGAGGCAGATTTATGGCAGTAACCAACAGCGGATATAAGCGAAAAGAACGTAATTCCTTTCGGCGTGCGAGAAGACCGATTATTTTTCTTGCTGCGGAGGGTAAGAACAAAACGGAAACGCTGTATTTTCACGATTTGGGACAGGATGTAAATCGCATTTTTCGATTTGCTCCGGGAAATCATACCGACCCCGTCAATATGGTAAACGAATTAAAGAGTTTCCTGGTTGAAAATGATTTTTCACAGGATCTTGGTGATAGAGCGTACTGTTTAATTGATGCTGATGTGAATCCGGCAAAAAATGCACAGATTGTGAAAGCCGAGGAATTAGCTGCGAGATCAGGAGCTGAAATAATTCTTTCGGTTCCATGCTTTGAAATATGGTTTCTCTGTCACTTCATCTTCTCAACAAAGCAATATGTATCCGGCGCGGAAGTTGTTGCAGAGCTGCAAAAGTATATCCGGGGCTACGGCAAGGGCACTGCCGGAGTGTATGAAAGGATCAAGGCATTTACAGCTACCGCACTTGATAATGCAGCCCGTCTCGAAAAGTACTGCGAGGAAAACGGGTATGCGGTTCATACCACAGAATATATGCCGAGTACAGACGTATAAAGTACATTCACGTTAAAATAGAAGCTTTAGACCATTACTGTCCGCATTGCGGATGTAAGATGTATTTGAGAGGCATAAAGCGGCGGACGGTCCGTTACTCGAGCTGCTCGAGGTAATTGACTTTTTTCCCGGTTGTTTTTGCATATTCTATTTCCGATTTTGTGCTGGAGCCTATGTATCCTCCTACATTTATAACGAAAATTTCGTCTGCAAGATCAATTTTTCTTTTATGCATGTCATCCAGCATCTCTTTTGTGCCCTCGGTCCAAACCTCATCATCTCCGGAATGTCCGAAAAGACCAACGGATATGACTATATTCCCATCGAGAGTAAGACGCTTTTGCATCTCGATAAATTCATCTTTGAAGCGGGTGCTTCCACAAAGAGTGATGATTTTATAATTGCCTATCATACTTAGGACCAACGTTGTCTAATCCTCGGTTCTTCAAGTGCCGAGATACAGACAACACCTTGTACTCCCGTAATAAGCATCTCCAAAACAAGTAGTTGTATAATAGACAGTTATCTGTTAAATTATATGTATGAAAGAAAATCTAATCTATGCACGCACTTGCGTGTACAATATCAATTACCATGTGGTATGGTCGGTTAAACATCGCAGGAAAGTACTTGACGGAGCTGTTGAGGAAGATTTGAAGCGTATAGCCATGGAAACTGCCGAAGAAAAAGGATTCACAATCCACCTTTTGGAAGTAGGCGAAATGGATCACATCAATTGCTTTGTTTCAGCACCACCGAAACTGTCGGTAACGTATATTGTAAAAATGCTTAAAGGAATAACAGGACGCAAATTGCTTGAACTGCACCCGGAGTTAAAGTCAAAGCTTTGGAAGGGAGAGCTTTGGAACCACTCATATTATGTAGAAACAGTAGGTTCTGTATCGGAAGACACAATAAGGAAATATATTGAAAGTCAAAGTAAAGGGTACTGATGAAATTATCCAAAGAAACCGTAATATCACTTACAAAAGAACAATCTAATATAATCGGGCATATGAACTATGCGGCATATAAGCTTTGGAATGTACTCAACTATGAACGCCGGAACTGGGAAAAACTCGGTCTTCAATCTCATCCCGACTGGTATTATCAGAAGAAAGAGTATAAGGATAATATCTGGTATAAAAGTCTTCCGTCGCAGTCAGCCCAGGAAGTGTGCAAGCTTTTGGATAAGTCCTGGAAATCATATTTTGTGCTGGCAAAAACAGGAGGAATAGAAAACCCGAAGCCTCCGAAATTCAAGCAGGAAGGCATTCCCGTGACTTATATGCAAAACGGCATAGTGCACGAAAAAGGCTCAAGTGCCGTAAGGTTGACGCTCTCAAAAAATCTGAAAAGCTTCATGGCGGAAAAGTACAACATCCATGCTGACTACCTTTATCTTGAAAATACAATTTTCAAGAACATGGATAATATTAAACAGATAAAACTGTACCGTCCGTCGGAAGAAAAGATGAGGGTAATAGCTGTATATGAAATTGAAGACGTAAAAATGCTTGAAGACAACGGACATTATCTGTCAATCGATCCGGGGATAAATAATCCGTTTACATGTTATGACAGTTCCGACAAATGCTTCATTCTCGGCAAAAAGTATCTCAACACTCTCCATTATTATGACAAGAAAATAGCACACTACCAATCAATATATGCCTCGCAGCAGTATGCGGAAAAGGTAAAATATCCGAAGAATTCAAAAAAGGTAACGGCACTTTACAAAAAGAAGAAAAATACTCTTAATGACTATTTTCACAAGTGCACGAGATATATTGCCGATTACTGCCACGGCCAAGGAATAAACACGGTTGTCATAGGGGATATTACCGGAATAAGGAAAGGCAATGACAAAGGCAGCGCAGTAAACCAGCAGCTGCACGCATTTCCATATGCGCAGATTTACACGATGCTTGAATACAAGCTTAATCTGTACGGAATAACTCTGATAAAACAGTGTGAAGCATACTCATCGTCTGTAAGTCCCGAAGAAAAGATCATCTCAAAAGAAACAGCTGATAAAGGAAAAAGAACAAAGAGAGGGCTTTTCAAGGATGGCAATCAGATATGGAATGCCGATGCAGTAGGGGCATATAATATACTCAGACTGTACACGGGAAAAGAATATCCGAAAAAAAGTCTATCAAGTGTAGTAAAAGCAGCGGTGTAGCTAAAAGCAGCCGTAATGGTGG
>R06__coassemble_722_pt1 | contig 11796 bp, 10 predicted proteins | sample R06__metabat2_high_PE_027 | metagenome-assembled genome bin R06
CATCACTACTATGGCCTCTGCTGACTTCTGCGGATTCAGCCGTACCTTTCGATACGGGTTACTCCTTTCGGAGCCTCTTCCACAGACCTCCCCGAGTAAGAACAACAACTTTCATTTCGTGTAGCCGCCACATTTACTGTACAGTGTCCGTGTAGCATCGGATTTCGTCTTGTAATGCAGAATCATCCGCACTGGTACAGCCTTATATGTGATTTCTTTTCGTCGGCCCGAAACTTTGCCTTCAATTGGGACCTTTCAACCCTTTCGCTATTGACTTCCTTCAGATTCCATCTCGCGATGGACACCCTTGCCTTTGGCTAGCGGTTCCTGCTACCGAGTCCGCAGTGGACTTTCACCACCTAGTTGTTGCCCATGTCGGGCGCACATTAATTGAAATGCCGGCTGCGTAAAAATGCGGCCGGTATTTTTTTACATATGTTCTGCTTTTTTCCTACCTTATTATAATATATATCTTGCAACCAAATATGTCATTTGATATAATAGATTGATTAATAACGGGTTGAGGAGTCTTTACATGAATAACTTTAATGACGTATGGAATGAGATAGTTAAAATTCTTTCTGATAAACTTACCCCGACCGCCATAAATACGTGGTTTACAGACTGCAAGCCTGTAGAGATAAGTGACAATAAAATAGTAATCAGTACGAAAAATGAATTTACTAAATCTATAATTTCAACAAGGTTTGCCGATGCAATTAAAGACGCCTGCTCGGAAATATTTGCGTGTAACTTTGACCTTATAGTCCTGACGGAAGAAGAAGAAACAGCATACAAGATAGATACCGCTAAAGTCGATAAGAGCATTCCGCCTGAAATGGCAGGTTTTACATTTGAAAGATTTATAGTAGGAAATTCAAACCGTTTTGCATATGCTTCGGCAAAAGCAGTATCCTCTCATCCCGGAGGACAGGATTACAATCCTCTTTTTATTTACGGAAACTCCGGACTCGGAAAGACACACCTTCTTTTTGCAATAGCTCAGGAAATTCACAAAAATGATCCTGAAAAGAAAATTGCTTACGTAAAAGGTGAAGAATTTACAAATAAACTTATATCTGCAATTCAAAATCACAGTATGAAAGAATTTCGTGATGAATACAGAAATGTTGATTTATTTTTAGTAGACGATATTCAGTTTATTGCAGGCAAAGAATCCACCCAGGAAGAATTTTTTCATACATTTAATTCTATATATGAAGCAGGAAACCAGATTGTTGTAACATCGGACCGTCCACCTCTTGAAATGAGTCTTCTTGAGGACAGACTCAGAACAAGATTTGAAGGAGGAGTAATGGCCGATGTACAGCCTCCCGATTATGAAACCAGAACAGTTATAATAAGAAGCAAAGCTGCTCAGCTTGCACTGGTTCTTTCCGATGAAGCTGTTGAGTATATAGCAAACAATATAACCGCAAACATACGTCAGCTGGAAGGAGTTATAAAAAAACTTACAGCTTATAAAGAAATACTCAACGAAGTTATAACAACCGATTCCGTAAAACGCGCAATAGAGGATGTTGTCAGGACAGGCACGGATATACCTACTCCCGAGAAAATAATAAAAGAAACTGCCAAATATTATAATCTTACGGTAGAAGACATAAAAGGACAAAACAGAAGCAGAAATGTCGCGGAAGCAAGACAAATTTCAATGTATCTTATGAGATCTCTGACAAATAATTCCCTTATGGATATAGGAAGACAGTTTGAAAACCGTAATCACGCAACTGTACTTTCATCAATTAGAAAAATCGAAGATATGATGAAATCTGATTCTTCCATAAGTACAAAGATAAGAGATATCAGCTCAAATATAAACTCAGTATAATCAACAAATTTATGTTGAAATGTTGATTTTGCAATGTTGAATACTTTTTTCCTTTTATTTTCAAAAATATGACCACTGATTTACAACATTTTTTCAACACCGAAGTTTCTTGAAATTCTTAAACATTTTGAGGTTTTCAACAAAAAAATCCCCTACTACTTATTATTACTAAAAATATATTTATTCTTATAAAGGAGAGCGTATTTATATGAAATTTTCCGTAGAAAAAAATGTACTTTTAAACGCACTCAATACTGTATTAAAAGCTGTACCTTCAAAAAGCCCTATTTCTTCACTTGAAGGAATTTTATTTGAAACCGGAGATCAAACTTTAAAACTTACAGGATACGACTTAAAAAAAGCAATATATACGAAAATAGACGCAGACATTGCCGAAAGCGGATATTGCTGCCTTAACGCAAGATTTTTTTCCGAAATGATAAGAAGGCTCGAAGACGGATTTGTAACAGTCTCATGCGATGCAAATAACAGCGTAAGAGTAAAGTGCGGAAAAAGCGAATATAAATTTATAGCACTGGACAGCAATGAGTTTCCTGAAATTCCTATATTTGACGAGACAAAAAAAATAGAAATTCCTCAGGATATATTAAAATCAATGATAGACAAGACTATATTTGCTGTTTCTAAAGAGGAAGTAAGACCTGTTTATACGGGATCGTTATTTGAAATAGAAAGAAACATATAAAATGTTGTTGCGATAGACGGATACAGACTGGCAAGAAGAACAGAAAAAATAGAAAACACACATTTAGAGGACTGTACTTTCATAGTTCCGGGAAATGCACTTTCAGACATAGAAAAAATATGTGAGGAAAGTGAAGAAAATGCGGTTATATCAATAGGTGAGAAACATATCTCATTTACAATAGGAAGAACAGTAGTAATAACAAGAAGGCTTGAGGGAGAATTTATAAATCACAAGAACAGTGTGCCTCAAACATTCAGGTACGAAATAACGGTAGACAGAATGGAATTCATATCATCTATTGAAAGAGTTGCACTCGTACAGTCAGAAAAAAACAGCAGTTCTATCAGAATGACATTCAACGATTCATATATAGATTTGGTATGTTCTACTCCTATAGGAAAAGCAGAAGATACATGCACATCCGAAGGAAACGGAGAAGAGCTGGAAATAGGGTTTAATGACAGATATATTTTAGAAACTCTGAAAGCTGCAGAAGGGGAAAAAATAAAAATTTGTATAAACACGTCATCATCTCCTTGTGTAATAAAGGCAATCGACGGAAGTGACTCTTATACATATATGATTCTTCCGGTAAGATTAAGAGCATAAAAAAATCACAAAGAAAGGCAAACTTTAATTTTCCGTGCGTTAGGAGGGAAAATTAAAGATTAAAGAGATGAAAATAAACACAGAGTATATAAAACTGGACCAGTTTTTGAAATACGCGGCGATGACAGGAAGCGGAGGAGAAGCAAAAACAGTAATAAATAACGGAATGGTAAAAGTAAACGGTGAAACATGTACAATGAGAGGAAAAAAACTGCGGCCAGGTGACACCATTGAATTTAACGGAGAAAAAGAAACAATAGAGTGAACGTAAAAAGAATATCTCTTACCGGTTTTAGAAACTATGAATTTGAAGCGGTAGATTTTAAAGAAGGAATAAATGTAATAACAGGAAACAATGCACAGGGAAAAACAAACCTTATAGAAGCTGTGTATTTGTTGGCATACGGAAAATCGTTCAGATCAAAAACAGACAGAGAAATAATAAATTTTGATTACTCTTCGGCAACTTTACTTGCAGACATAGAAAGCCATGGCAGAGATCAGACAATAAGCATAGAGATGAAGCCCGGAGTCACGAAAAAAATTTTAGTGAACGGAGTAAAAAGAACATCATCCGAACTATCTAATACAATGAATGCGGTATTATTCTGTCCCGATGATCTGGATCTTATAAAAAGCGGTGCTGCAGAAAGAAGAAAGTTCTTAAATAATGCAATAGGCCAGTTAAAACCACAATACAGCGAATATATAACGGAATATAACAGACTTTACGAACACAAACTGAGAATATTGAAAGATTGGCACGAAAAGCCGTCTTTACTTGATACTATCGATGAGTTTTCCGACAGTCTTTGCAGATGTTCTTCACACATAATAAGATACAGAGCGTCATATATAAAAAAATTGGCCGAAGCATCAAAAGCGATACATTCGGAATTTACGGAAAACTCGGAGGATCTCGAAATCAGATATAAAACAGTAAGCACTGTAACAGATCCTTTTGCTTCGGAGAAAGAAATATACTACGAGGTATTGAAACATTTCGAAAACCACCGCAATGCGGAAATTGAATCCTGTCAGTGTTTGACCGGTGCTCACAAGGATGATATTGAAATTTTAATAAACGGACAAAGTGCCAGATTATATGCATCTCAGGGACAAACAAGAACAGCTGCTCTTTCTCTTAAACTTGCGGAACGTGAGATACTGCTTGAGAAAACCGGTGAGTATCCGATTCTGCTGTTAGATGATGTTCTGTCCGAACTTGACCCGAAGAGGCAGGAGTTTGTGCTTAACAGAATCGGAGGAGGACAGACCTATATAAGTTGCTGCGAAGATGAAAATATATCGTCAAGAACGGGCGGTACCGTCTTTTTTGTTGAAAAAGGAGCGGTAAAAAAATGTATCTAGGTCTTGGCAAAGGTAAATTTATAGACGAAAAGAATATAATCGGCATATTTGATTTGGATATAACATCTCAATCCCATATAACAAGAAAATATTTAAATATGGCGGAAAAAGAAGGAAAAATAATAAATGCCGCAGAAGATATACCAAAGTCATTTGTGATAGAAAACAACGGCAGTACATATTTATCTCAGATGAATACGGCTACATTGATAAAAAGGGCGGAAGAGGAAAGTATAAATGGAAGAAATCAATAAAGAAAAAGCTCAGGAATATGATGCTTCGCAAATACAGGTTCTTGAAGGACTTGAAGCGGTAAGAAAACGTCCGGGAATGTATATAGGTTCGACGTCATCATCCGGACTTCACCATCTCGTATACGAAATAGTTGACAACTCAATAGATGAGGCTCTTGCCGGTTTTTGCGACCATATAGAGGTAATAATAGAAGAAGGAAATGTAATTTGTGTCCGGGACAACGGCCGAGGAATACCCGTTGACATCCAGGAACAAACAGGAAAAAGTGCTCTTGAAGTCGTATTTACAGTGCTGCACGCAGGCGGAAAATTCGGTGGAGGAGGATACAAAGTATCCGGAGGACTTCACGGAGTTGGAGCAAGTGTTGTAAACGCTCTTTCGGAGTGGCTTGAGGTTCATGTTCATAAAGAAGGCAAAATTTACGAAATGAAATTCTCGCGCGGTGAAATAACAGAGCCTATAACCGTTGTAGGCACTACAGACCGCACCGGAACAACCGTACGCTTCAAACCGGACGGAGAAATGTTTGACGATATCGTATATGACTATGAGATACTGCATACCCGTATGCGTCAGCAGGCATTTTTAAACGGCGGATTGAAAATAAGCATAAAGGACGAGCGCGAAGGACAGGAGCAGGAAGACCACCTTTGCTATGAAGGAGGAATACGCGAATACGTATCCTACCTTAATAAGAATAAAAATCTCGTAAATGAAGAGGTTATATACATCTCCGGAACCAAGGATGATGCATATGCCGAGCTTGCTTTCCAGTACAATGACGGCTACAACGAACAGATAGTATCTTTTGCAAATGATGTTCATACACCGGAAGGCGGCATGCATGAAACGGGATTCAGAACCGCACTCACAAGAGTAATAAACAACTACGGTGAAAAGAACAATATAATTAAAACAGATTCTGACAAGCTGACAGGCGAAGACTGCCGTGAAGGAATAGCATGCGTGATTTCGGTAAAACTGCCGGAGGCACAGTTTGAAGGCCAGACGAAACAGAAACTCGGAAACGCATACATAAGAACTCTTGTTGACGGTATTGTAAATGAACAGCTTGCAACCTATTTCGAAGAGCATCCCGCTGTAGCAAAGGCAATACTTGAAAAGGCCATGATGGCGAACCGTGCAAGGGAAGCCGCAAGAAAAGCAAAGGAAACGGTAAGACGTAAAACAGGTCTTGAATCCGGTCAGATGCCGGATAAATTACAAGACTGTAATGAAAGAGACCCGTCCCTTTGTGAAATATATATAGTTGAGGGTGATTCTGCAGCAGGATCTGCTATACAGGGCAGAGACTCAAGATTCCAGGCAATTCTTGCAATGTGGGGCAAGATGCTGAATGTTGAAAAGGCGAGGGCCGACAAGATATACGGAAACGACAAACTGTATCCTCTTATAGTCGCTCTCGGTGCCGGAATCGGAGACGAATTCAATCTTGAAAAACTCAGATATCACAAAATAATTATTATGGCCGATGCCGATGTCGACGGTGCACATATAAGAACGCTTCTTTTGACATTTTTCTTCAGATATATGCGTCCTCTTATAGAAAACGGATATGTCTATTCAGCGGTGCCGCCGCTTTATAAGCTGACAAAGGGTAAGCAGCAGAAAGTTGCCTACTCCGATGACCAGCGCGATGAGATAAGCGCACAAATGAGAGAAGGCAACGAAAATGCCAAAATAGACATTGCCCGCTATAAAGGCCTTGGCGAAATGGACCCGCATGAACTCTGGGAGACAACAATGGATCCCGAAAGAAGAACACTAAGACGAATTACTCTAAATGATGCAATAGAGGCAGACCAGGTCTTCACTGTACTGATGGGCGAAGAAGTTGAGCCGCGCCGTGAATGGATAGAGACAAACGCACAATACGTAGTCAACCTGGATATATAAGAAAGGAGGATTTTTAAGATGGCACAGCACAAAAGAGATTATAAGCCTGAGGATATTGCATTTCCAAATCAGGTTATAACCGAGTCAGAGCTCGTAAGCGAAATGAAAACGAGCTATATAGATTATGCAATGTCAGTCATAGTCGGAAGAGCACTTCCGGACGTAAGGGACGGACTTAAGCCTGTACACAGAAGAATCCTCTATACTATGTATGAAGGCGGCCTTACTGTTGATAAGCCTTTCAAAAAATCCGCAACATGCGTCGGTGACGTTCTCGGTCATTACCATCCGCACGGAGATGCATCTGTTTATGATGCAATGGTAAGACTTGCACAGGACTTTTCAATGAGGTACATGCTTGTCGACGGACACGGAAACTTCGGTAGCGTCGACGGTGATCCTCCCGCAGCATACAGGTATACCGAGGCAAGACTCAGCAAAATCTCTAATGAGATGCTCCGCGATATAGATAAAGATACGGTCGACTGGGATCCAAACTTCGACGAATCCAGGAAAGAGCCAAGAGTGCTTCCGTCACGTTTTCCGAATCTTCTTGTAAACGGCTCAAGCGGAATAGCAGTCGGAATGGCAACAAACATCCCTCCCCACAACCTCGGAGAGGTTATAGATGCATGTATAATGGTCATAGATAATCCGGATGCCGAGCTTTCGGATCTGATGACTTGTATCCAGGGACCTGATTTTCCGACAAAAGGAATAATTATGGGAAGGAGCGGAATTCGTCAGGCATATGCGACGGGACGCGGAAAAATAGTGCTTCGTGCACGGGCCGATTTTGAAGAATACGGTCGTGACTCAAGAACAAGAATAATTGTTACGGAACTTCCCTACCAGGTAAATAAGCGTCAGCTCATAAAGAATATTGCCGAACAGGTGAGAGACAAAAAACTTGAGGGAATATCGGACCTCAGAGATGAAACAGACCGGAACGGCATGAGAATCGTAATTGAACTCAAACGTGATGCAAATCCACAGGTCGTTTTGAACCGTCTCTATGCACAGACAGCTCTTCAATCAAGCTTTTCTATAATAATGCTTGCCCTTGTAAACAATCAGACTCAGCCCAGAATACTTTCGCTAAGGCATGTGCTTGATGAATATCTCACATTTCAGGAAGAACTGATTGTAAGAAGAACGAAATATGACTTAAGAAAAGCGGAAGAAAGAGCACATCTTCTCGAAGGTCTCATAATTGCACAGGACAACATAGATGAAGTCATAAGGATTATAAGAAGCAGCTATGACGACGCTAAGCAGAATCTTATGACAAGATTCGGGCTTGATGAGGTGCAGGCACAGGCTATATGCGATATGAGACTGATAGCACTTCAGGGTCTCAACAGGGAAAAACTTGAAAACGAGTATAAAGAACTCGAGGAAAAAATAGCCTATTATAAGGAACTTCTTTCAGATAGTCAGAAGATAAAGGATGTACTAAAAGAAGAACTTATCGAAATAAGAAGAAAATTTGCGGACAGCCGCCTGACAGAGATACAGGATGTCGAGGAAGATATACTGGACGAAGATCTTATCCAGGAAGAAAAGAGTGTTTTCACACTGACTCACGGCGGATATATAAAGAGAATGGCAGTAGATGAGTATCGGACACAAGGACGCGGAGGAAAAGGAATCCGTGCAATGAGCACAAAAGAGGAGGACTTTGTCGAAACAGTCTTTACCGCGTCGACTCATGACAACATACTTTTCTTTATGGACAGCGGACGGGTATACATGAAAAAGGGTTATACAATACCGGCGGCGTCCAGAACCGCAAGAGGAACAAACATAGTAAATATTCTGCCGCTCGAAAATGGGGAAAATGCCGAAAAGGTCAGCGCGATGATAAACGGAAGAGCTATAGACAACGAGGCGTATCTTATTTTCGTAACAAAAAACGGCACGGTAAAAAGAATGTCGCAAAGTGCGCTTAAAAATATACGCACAAACGGCATAAGAGCAATAACCCTTGATGAAGGGGATGAACTCATAACCGTACTTCAAACACACGGCGGAGAAAGAATTGTTATAGCAACACATGACGGTATGGCGGCCAGCTTTATTGAAGATGAAGTACGTCCGACGGGAAGAACGGCAGTCGGCGTACGCGGGATTAAGCTTCGCGAAGGTGATTATGTAATAGGGGCAGCGTGCTCATCGCAGGGATCCGCGCTTCTTACCATAACAGAAAACGGTTACGGAAAGAAAACCGACATTGAAGATTACAGTATTCACAAGCGCGGCGGCATAGGAATAAAGAATTACAAAGTAAGTGAAAAGACAGGAAAAATTGCCGATATAAAGATGGTCCACGATGAAAACGACCTTCTTGTAATTACCGATGACGGAACAATAATCCGGGTGGCCGTATCTGAAATAGGAGAAAAAGGAAGAACTACACAGGGTGTCAGAATAATGAGGCTTGCCGCCTCGGTGAAGGTTATCTGCATAGACGTAACCGAACACGAAACCGCAGAGGATGACACAACTGACGAAGTTGAGCAAAAGTCAGAAGAATCGGTATCTGAAGAATAAGATGAGTGAGAAAAAAACAGTTGCCGTCTATACAGACGGCGCATGCAGTTGCAACCCCGGCCCCGGCGGCTGGGGTGCAATTCTGCGTTATAATGACAAGGAAAAGGTTGTTTCCGGCGGTGAAGCGGCCACTACAAACAACAGAATGGAACTGACAGCAGTCATAATGGCACTTAAATGTCTAAAGGAGCCATGCAGAGTTGAACTTTGGTCAGATTCCAAATATGTCATAGACGGCCTTTCTAAAGGATGGGCTGAATCATGGAGAAAAAGAGGCTGGAAAAAATCCGATAATAAGCCGGCGTTGAATCCCGACCTTTGGGAAGAACTTCTAAATTTAACAGCAGTCCATGAAATGGAATATCACTGGATAAAAGGACATGCGGAAAATAAGTATAATAACCGGTGTGATGCACTCGCTGTTGCGGAAAGGGAAAAATTCTGAATTGGACTACAGCAAAAAGCCGATAAAAATTTTTATAACTTACATTTCGAGGCATAAGAAGCTTTTTTATATCGATATGATATGCGCAATTGCGGTAGCTCTTATAGATCTCGTTTTTCCGTATGTATCAAAAATTGCAATGAATACATTCCTGCCGAAGGAAATGTATAAGACATTTTTTATAGTTATGGGAATAATGATTCTTGCATACGCCTTAAAGGGAGTCCTCTATTACATAATAACCGTAGTAGGACACAGAATGGGAGTCCTGACGGAGTCGGATATGAGAAGGGATCTGTTTAGTCATATAGAAGAGCTTTCATTTTCATTCTTTGACAAAAACAGAACGGGAGTGCTTCTGAGCAGAATTACAAGTGATCTTTTTGACGTTACAGAGCTTGCTCATCACGGTCCGGAGAACATAATAATATGTACACTTACTATCCTTGGTGCTCTTGCGGTAATGTTTACGATTAATTGGCGTCTTGCACTTGTGCTGGCTTTGTCGCTGCCTGTATGCCTGGCGTTTACCATTTCTCAAAGACTCAGGATGAAGACGGCAAATATAGAGGTCAAAAGAAAAACAGGATTAATTTCGGCAGCAATCGAAAACAGCATTTCCGGAATCAGAACAGCAAAGGCTTTTGCAAATGAGGATCAGGAAAGAATAAAATTTGAAGAGTCAAATGAACTTTTCAGAGGAGCAAAAGTAGAATATTACAAATCGATGGGCCTTTTTACGAGCGGAATGGAATTTACTACCGGTGTAATGCAGGTCTTAATCGTACTTGCCGGCGGTCTTCTGATAATGAAGGGCAAAATGAATTATATAGATCTCATTACATTTACCCTCTATGTTTCAACATTTATATCTCCGTTGAGAAAACTTGCAATGTTTGCCGAGCAATATATGGCAGGCGTGGCGGGATTTTCAAGATTCCTCGAGATAATGAGAACCGAGCCTGAAATAAAAGACAAAAAAGGGGCAAAGGCGCTCGATTGTGTAAAAGGAAAAATAGAAATAGACGACATGTCTTTTGCATATGAAGAAGGAGCCGACGTATTAAAAGATATAAATCTGAAAATAGATCAAGGAAAGTGCCTTGCTGTAGTGGGGCCTTCCGGCGGCGGAAAAACAACACTGTGCCAGCTGATTCCGAGATTTTATGATGTAAAAAAAGGCAGTATCAAAATAGACGGCACGGACGTTAGAGATGTGACACAAATGTCACTTAGGAAAAATATAGGGATACTTCAGCAGGATGTATTTTTGTTTGCAGGAAGTGTCAGAGATAACATCCGTTACGGAAAACCCGAGGCAACCGACGAGGAAATTATCGAGGCGGCAAAAAAAGCGGAGATCCACAGCGACATAATGGATATGCCGGATGGATACGATAGCTTTGTCGGAGAAAGAGGTGTCATGCTTTCGGGCGGACAGAAACAGAGGATAGCAATAGCCAGGGTATTTCTTAAAAACCCAAAAATAATAATACTAGACGAAGCGACAAGCGCACTTGACACAATAACAGAGATTAAAATCCAGTCAGCTCTTGATGAGCTGGCAAAAGGACGGACAACCATAATAGTTGCGCATAGACTGTCAACAATCAGAAATGCCGATGAAATAGTGGTTATTAACAATCATGGAATTGCCGAAAGAGGGACTCATGATGAGCTTGTCCGGCTAAGCGGAGAATTTGCCAAACTGTATAAAAGTCAGGGAAAAACAAACTGATGGATGCGCTCTTTAAAGAAATACTAAAAATAAAAGAAGCTGCCACTCTCCCGATGCTTAAGGAGAGCGGCCGGCTTCCTGCGCTTATTTCCGGTCTCTCATCGGTACACAGATCGAATCTGGCAGCAGCATTATTTGACGGAAAAATGTTTGTTATCTGCCCGGACGATACGACGGGAGAAAATTTTGCTGCGGATCTTCATGCCATGCTTGATAAAGACATAAATTTCCTTGGAATGCGGGAATTCAACCTTTATAAAGCGGAGGTAGCATCTCACCTGGCAGAGCAGGCAAGAATAGGTGCATTATATAAAATAGAAAGTTCTCCCGTGACAGTTGCATCCGTG
>R06__coassemble_757_pt1 | contig 11488 bp, 9 predicted proteins | sample R06__metabat2_high_PE_027 | metagenome-assembled genome bin R06
ATGCCGCATGACTTGAGAATATCTTCATTTAGTTTCCCGTCGTCAAGCACAACTCTTCCATTTATAAATACCTTATTAATTCCAAAAGAGCAAGTCTTATCAGGTACTGTATTTAAAAGTTCATCCTCATCAAATACAGTGAGATCGGCAAAGTACCCGGGCTTTACATATCCGCGGTCTTTAATTTCAAATCTGTCTGCGCTGGCTCCCGTCATGCGCCTTACAGTAGCGCTCATTGTATCGCCTACACCTTTGAGTGAATCCTGAAGGAATTTCGGGAAGCAATCATATAAAGCGGGGTTTTGTATTCCGTGATCTTCAACCCAGGCATCCGTCATATAAAGGCAAAGCGGGTTATTCTCAAAATCATGAATAATCTCAGGCGTTGTATACGGTCCCATATTGACTCTGCCGTTGAAGTTAGACTCTTTGCATAGCTTAAGGTACATATCAAAATCAGACATATTATACTCTTTTGCAAGCTGATGAACAGTCTTACCTTCGTAATTTTCATATCCCGGTCCGATGTAAGCCACTTCTATATCATTGTATCCGAAGCCGAGCAGAAGTGAGGTTGCCTTTACAAGCGTTTTAAGCTTAAGCTTATTAAAAGGCTTGTTTCGCTCCTCTTCGGTCATACCTCTATACCAGTCGGGAAGTATTACCGTGATAACGGATACGCCTTTAAGCTCATTATAAATATCAAACTGGAATCTTACACCATCGTCGCGAACTTTTTTTACGATTTCAAGGAATTTGCCGTGATCTTTGAGCGTACGGCGTCCGACAAAAATTGCATGGGAGTACTGAAGCTTAAGATTCGTACCCTTGGATATTTCGACAAGCTCATCAAGTGCGCGAAGCAAATGTGACCTTCCTAGCAGCTGAGGATATGCCATGGAAACGACGGACTCGGCGCGTGGGTGTACCGTAAGAGGCTTATCATACTTGCAGCAAAGCTCAACAACCTTTTTAAGTTCATCGGTATTTGAATAGCATCCGGGTTCATACATAAGTCCGAGCGATACACCGATTGCGCCGCTTTTAAGACTTGTCTCAAGGTTATCAAGCATCTGCTTTTCTTCATCAGCATTAAGCTTAACATTTTTGTATCCGGTAACATCGGCCCTTGCCGAGCAGTGGCCTACAAGCGTTGCTATGTTGCAAGGAGCGTTATGGTCCACCGCATCAAGAAAATCACCTGCGCAAGGATATACGCCAGTAGTTTCATTTCTGTATCCGAAAAGTCCTCCGCCTATTTTATCAAGATTTTCAGTATCCGGCCGGAATCCGACGGCTGAAAGCCCGCAATTGCCGGTAATAAATGTTGTCATGCCCTGGCGGATAAAAGGCTCAAAATACGGAAGGGGGTCTTTTTTTATAGCAAACCAGTCATTATGGGAGTGCATATCAATAAATCCCGAGCTTAAAGATTTGCCGTTGAGATCTATAACATTTACATCCGAAGCTGCATCAATTGGTTTTTCAGATTCATACCTCGATACAGACGCAATCTTATCTCCGTCGATTAGGACTTCACCCATAAATGCAGCCTCTCCGGTGCCGTCGTAAATTTTGCAGTTTTTAAGTAATGTTTTCATATCGTTTCCTCACAAAATTAAGTTGCTGATTTATTGGTATTTTCATCAATATAAAGATGCCCGTAGTAGCATCTCATCGGCCGTTTCTCACAGCCCATAAGGCAGTAGTTGCAGCTTATGCACTTAGCTTCGCTTTGTAAGCCGCCGGATAACTTATTTACGATATCAGGCTCTAATATAAACGGTCTGCTCATGGATACCAAATCGGCTTTTCCCTCGTTGATAATTTCTCTTATATCGCTATCTTTTCTGATTCCGCCGACAACCATAACGGGAATACCGACAGCCTTTTTAATCTTTGAAGCTGCATCTACGTTATAATTAGTAATAGGCTTAGGGCTTTGCATAAGAAGTTTCATAAAAGGCTTCATTACAGGCCACGTAAATTTCGGTAGATGTTCAAAGCGGAAGTTATCCGCGCACATGCTTTCATAAGGGAACTGCCCTCGCGACATATTAAAGCCTTCTTTTGCAATTGCGCAGCTGACTTCAATTGCGTCAAATCCGGCTCCTTCCATGAGCTTTGCTATACGTACAGCTTCATCTGTTTTAATTCCGTCTTTATCCTTTTCAAAGCTGTTCATCTTGACAATTATCGGATAGTCGCCAAGTTCTTTCCTTGCCCTTAACATTATTTCCGAAACTATTCTGAAACGGTTTTCCGTGCTGCCGCCCCACTTATCTTTACGGTGATTCATATGAGGTGTTAAAAATTCACTCAAAAGATAACCGTGAGCGCAGTGAAGCTGCACACCGTCAAATCCTGCCTTTTTTGCCCTAACCATAGCAGCTACAAAATCATCTATTATCTCATAGATTTCTTTTTCGGAAAGCTTATGAGGAACCGTCTCCCAATAGAGGAAATCTCTTATGGCCGACGGTGCAACGGTTTTCATACCCGTGACTTTCTTTCTTGTCTGTCTGCCGCAATGAGCGACCTGAGCAAAAATAGGTGCCCCTGCAGCATGGACGCGGTCGGTAAGAGCCTTAAAATAAGGAATTTTGTCGTCGCTATCGAGCATAGTCATATTATAAAGAGGGCATTTGCCCTGCTGTGATATCCCTATATAACCGGTGATGATAAGTCCAACTCCGCCTTTGGCGTAAGCTTCGTATGTCTTAATAAGACTTTCCATCGGCCTTCCGTTTTCATCGGCCATACCCTCATGGGTTGCCGAACGGACAATTCTGGTCGGAAGATTGACTCCTTTTAATTCGTACGGTGAATATGGATTTATATCCATCATTATATCCTCCAATAGATTTTTTAATGAAGACGGCGCATAAGCGCCGTCTTCATAATATGTTGGCGAACAATTCTTATTCGCAGTCGATAACTATCTTGATTACATCCGGCGGATTGCGGATTGCAAGTTCCATTGCGGATTTATAGTCATCAAGTTTGAAATGGTTCGTAACGAAACCGTCAACGCTGTATTTCCCGTCTCTTATCCATTCCTGAACAAGATCAAAGGTGTAAAGCTTTCTGCCTTCCCACTCCTCTATACCGTGAGCATCAATGCCGATAAGCGTCAGCTCCTGCCACCAAACGGGAGTTTCATCGTAGTCAATCGGGCACATATGATGCCCTATTTTCATGAGCGTTCCTCTGGGCGCAAGAAGTCTGCATCCCATAGTATTTGACCAGTCACCACCGATACAGTCGTATACTCTGTCAAATCCGCCGAAGAAGTAGCGGTTCTTTTCGCTCATTCCCTGATAAACTTCACTTCCGCCTGTTGCGTCGGACGCTGCCTGCAGTGTGTCGCCTTGAAGGACATGGTCGGCACCGAGCTTCATTGCAAACTCAATTTTGCTCTTTACGCGCTCAAGTACCCATACTTCGGTTTCAGGCTGAATCACTTTGATTGCCTGAACTATACCGAGGCCGATTGCGCCGCATCCCATAACGAGAATCTTCTCACCTTTTTTCGGTACATCCCTTAAAACCGAGTGCACCGAAACACAGCTGGGCTCAATCATGGTTGCCTGCTCATCGTTTATCTCGTCTAATACGTGATAAAGCTGCTGCTGCGGAGCAATGAAGGTATCGCCCCAGCCCGCGCCTATCCATTTTAGGTCAAAGCGCGGCTTTGCTCCGTAATTTACACAAAGATTGTAGTTTCCTTCCTCGCAGTATTTACATCTGGGGAGGTCCTTGTTGTCACAGCCCGACATATACGCTCTGATACCGACACGGTCTCCTACCTTAAAGTCTGTAACAGCGCTGCCGACTTCAATTACAACGCCGACATTTTCATGTCCGAGATAAGTTTTTTTGCTGGAAGGAATAGGTTCAAAGGCGGAATTTGTTCCTGTTGTTGCCTTAAAAAAGCTGACATCCGTGCCGCAAAGGCCGCATGCGATATTCTTTACTCTAACCCAGTTATCCGCAGGAAGCGCGGGATCAGGAATATTTCTAGCATACTTTACCGCATTAAGGCCGGAATAAAGAAGTTTGTTGGCTTTTTTTACTTTCCTGGAAACAGAAACAACACCTTTTGTTGCGAGGACTCTGGGTATATCTTTATCAAAATATATCGTCTTCATAAATCAGCTGTTAACTCCTTTCCGGAATAAAAATTAAATGAAATAACTACTCAGCAGAGCATGCCCTGGATTATAGCCATGTAATCGTTCAGATAGCAGGCATACTCGGGGCTTCCGACGGTTTCAACGTAGCCGGCCTCAGCTCCTTCAACAAATTCAACTTCTTTTCCGAGAACTTTAAGAGCTCCGTCAATTTTGAAGAAGTGGAAGAGGCAGAACGGGGATTTTCTTTCGTATACCCCGTGCCCTGATTTGCTCTTTCCCTGATCTACACGGAAATAGCATGCGATGACATCTTTCTTATCACCATCATCTACTCTGAACTGATAAATTCTCTCTGGCTGTCTGAGGCAGAACTCCGAGAAATCGGGGTCACCAAGCTTATTATATTTGCTAAGGGCCCTTGTAATCATGTAAAGAGACATTTTGACCTTCAGGAACTTTTCGTTGTCGCCTACAAGCTTGCTGTTATCCTTGGTCATTATCTTAAGTCCCAAAAGAAGCGGCAGGAAATCTTTAAGAAGAACAGCATTACCCTTTATTCCGGGTACTGCAAGTCCGCCTTTCAGCAGCGCGTTCATCTTGGCAACAGTCGGGAAAGTGAGCGTAAGGTCTGCCTTATCTGACGGGCCGTCCGTTACTTCAATCTTGCCGTCCTTTATATGAATTGTGCAGCATAAAAGGTCCTTGCCGTCTTTTGCGCCGAACTGGAAAGTCTTGTCATAGTTTGCAAACTTCTCATGCATTTTTTTGTCGTCATCCAAAAGTACCTGAATGGTCGGAAATGCAGCAGAGAAGAACAGTTTGGCAATCATTAAATCGTTTTTATCAGCCATATTATTCGTCCTCCCAGTCATTGTCTTCAACTGTCGGTTTGCCGAGAAAATCACGAACTACGTCGACTATGCCGTTGGAATCAAGCTTATAGTATGAGTAAAGATCTTCCGCATAGCCTATCATTGCATACATATCCATTATGCCGTGCTTTTTAAATTTGCAGGATATATTTTCCTCAGCAAGAACGCTTGCAACAGCGTCACCAAGTCCGCCTTCGACGTTATGCTCTTCTATTGTTATGATTTTGCCTGTTTTATTAGCTGTCTTTATGATGGCTTCTCTGTCAATAGGCTTAATGGTATGCATGTTGATAACTTCAACATCGATTCCGTCGCGGTCTGAAAGTGTTTTCGCAGCATTGATGCTCTGCAAAACACCGATTCCGCAAGTAATGATGGTGAGGTCTTTGCCTTCTTTCATAACATTAGCCTTGCCGATTTCAAAGTCGTAATTCTCATCTTCGTAAACAGGCGGCTCAAAACCTCTTCCTATACGGATATAAACAGGTCCGTCTATATCTACGCAAGCACGTACAGCTCTTGATGTTTCTATGCCGTCGGCCGGGCAAATAACGGTCATATTTGCAAATGATCTCATTATTGCGAAGTCTTCGGTGCAGTGATGTGTTGTGCCGGCATGTCCGAAAGAAATGCCGCTGTGCGTAGAAATAATCTTAACCGGAAGATTCTGATAGCATATATCCGTACGGATCTGCTCACCGCCTCTTAATGAGGCCATAATGGCAAAGCTTGAAGCAAACGGTATAAGTCCGACCTTAGCCATACCCGCGGCCGCACCAAGCATATCCTGCTCGGCAATTCCGACATTGAAAAGGCGATCGGGATGAACAGCTCCGAACTTATTTAAAGCGGTGGATTTTTCAAGGTCAGCCGTAAGTGCGACTATACGCTTGTCATCCTTTGCCATTTCGGCAAGAGTACGTCCGTAAATCTCACGGGCTGTCATAGTGGACGAGTCATAGCAGGTCCAGTTTGTACCTGTAGTTACATTTGCCATATCGTCACACCTCCATCTTAAGTATAGAGGCCTTGGCTTTGTCACAGACCTCGCTTGTGCCGCTGCAGTAATGATAAGGAATCTGATTTTCCATGAAGTCAACTCCCTTGCCCTTAACCGTGTTGGCAATAATCATCTTGGGCTTATCTCCCACAATCCAGGCATCATCCAGTGCCTGGCAGACCTGGGCCATGTCATTTCCGTCTATTTCTATAACTTCAAAGCCGAAAGCTTCCCACTTGTCTTTAAACGGCTCGAGTGCCATAACCTGCTCGGTTGTGCCGTCAATCTGGCATTTGTTTCTGTCGACAATGGGTATAACATTTGTAAGCTTGAAATGGCTTATTGCCATAGCAGCTTCCCATACGCTGCCTTCCTGGCATTCTCCGTCACCCATAAGGCATACAACCTTGCTGTCTTTGCCGAGGTAGCGAAGTCCGAGTCCCATTCCGACAGCCATCGGCAATCCGTGTCCCAAAGAACCTGCGGAGGCATCGCAGCCTATGACTTTTCTGCTGTCCGGATGCATGCCGAACGGGCTTCCGAAATGGTTGAAGGATCTAAGTGAATCCTGAGAGAAATATCCGCGTTTTGCAAGTACGGGAATATACGATGCAGCAGCGTGTCCTTTAGATAAAATAAATCTGTCTCTATCTTCCCAATCAGGATTTGCGGGGTCAATTTTCATTTTGCGGAAATACAAGTCTGTTAAAATGTCAAGGCAGCTCAAAGATCCGCCGACATGGGCACCACCGGCCCATTTCATTACATCGATAACATCAAGCCGCAGTTCTTTTGCCGTCTTTTTAAGCTCCTGCAGTTTGGTCTGTTCGATGGCCATAAGCATAACCTCCCTCAAATTATTTATATATGTTTATTTTTTAATTGCTTTAAATGCCTCGTCGGCAATTTCAAGACATACCTTGATATCCTCATCGCTTAAGGACGCATTTATAAAATGATTGTGATGAGAGGTAATAAACATTCCTCTCGATACGCACTCGGCGACCCACTTTTGATGAATCATAAGGCTGTCGTCATCCGTAAGTCTCAAGTAGAAAAGGGCCGGTTCACCCGTTGCATTAAGGTGGAATCCGTTGCTTAAAGCTACTTCTTTAAGTCCTTCGGTAAGGGCAATTCCCTTTTCCTTGAAAAGCTTCGGTCCGTCAATTTTCTTGAGCTTTTCAATGCATGCGATGCACGCTGCAAAAGGTACTGCGCTCATCCAGTAAGAACCGGTAAATGAAAGAGAGCTTGCATACTTTTTAAGATGCTCTCCGCCGCAGGCAGCAGACATGTTGTAGCCGTTTGCAAGTGCTTTGCAGAAGCAGATAATATCTGCCTTAATGCCGTAGTAGTGGTCGCTTCCGGCTAAATCAAGACGGAAACCCGCGCGTACGTCATCAAAGATAAGAAGCATATTGTGCTTATCGCAAAAGTCTCTGACTGCCTGCCACTTTTCATGGGACGAAACTTTATTGTCATAGAAATTGCCGTGATCGTAAGGCTGGGCAATAAGCGCGGCAACATCACCGCCGGCTTCCTGATATGCCTGCTCCATGGCATCCATATCAAACCATGGGAGAATCACGTTGTTGGCAACGTCTTCGGGTAAAATGCCGGGATAGTCGGCCTTCATCGCCCACTGATCATTTCCGTGATAATAGCCTTTATAGAAGAAAATCTTTTTCTTGCCTGTTGCGGCTCTTGCACAAAGTACGGAGAAGGTTGTTGCATCAGTGCCGTTTTTCATAAAGTATGCACAGTCGGCGCTGGCTACGGTATCAACAAGAAGCTCTGCGCACTCTACCATCTTATATGACGGTGCTGTTGTGCAGTTTCCGGATTTCATCTGCTCGAGGGCTGCCGCATCAACATCGGGATCATTGTATCCGAGGACATTCGGGCCGTAAGCGCACATAAGATCTATATAGCGGTTTCCGTCCATATCCCAGAAATAGCTGCCCTGAGCTTTTGAGCTGATAAGGGGCCATTTTTCAAGAGGGAGGAATAGTACTTCTGAGGGACCTAAGTGTCCGTAGATAACTGAAGGAATTACATCAAGAGCCCTGTCAAACCACTGACGGCTCTTTTCATGCGTATATTCTGGATATTTACTCATATTATATTTCCCTCCTTATGCAAGATACACGGATACGCGGTCAAGAATACGGTTGACGTTGTCAATCATGGAGATCATACCGCTTAAGCGTATTCTGCCCTTGCACATCTCATTTACTGTGGACACGGTACCGTTGAAAAGTCCGTTTGCAAGCTCGATATCGGCAAATTCCATTATCGCACGGGGATTTTCGCAAGTATCTTTAATAAGAGAATATTTGTTGTTTTCTACATGGAGCGTAATGGCAGCTTTATCGGGAATAGACATGAGCATATCTCCGTCCACCGTATTTCCGGCGGAAATTTTAGATATGCTGTCGTTGTTGGCAAGAGCGCAAACCGCCCCGCCTATAACATACATTGTAAGGATTGTGTTTTCCTCGAAAAATGCCTTATCCTTCATAGCCTCAACAGTGGGTCTGAGCACTTCGTTGAGTCTGTTTGTAAGAGCGGTAAACGGTCCTAATAGGAAGGCAAGAGTACCTACGGGATTCTTGACCGGAACGCCGGGCTTGGAATCGTTTATAAGCGCATTGAATTTTTCAGGTGAGGCAAAGGACATCTTCATTGTGCAGCCTTCATCACCGTCTTTCATTACACATCCGTCAGCATCAAACTTAAATGTGCAGCAGGGGCCGTCTTTTACTTCAAAGCACAAAGAAGCGGGTTTTTTTATTTTCTTAAGTGCTTTTTTTGCCACAGCGTCAATTGCGCAAAGATTTTCAAGCGCACCAAGGACACCGTACATGTTTACGTATGAAAGGGATTTTTCCTCAATCAAAGTAGCATCATCTCCTTATTGAAATTTGATATTATATCCTACCATTTTTCTTGTGATTTTATCAGTGGCAATAATACAAAACTTTGAGATAAGAAATTGTCATTAAGTTACAAAAGATAAAAATCGAAACATAAATCAAGGTTTTATATGACCATATTTTCAGAAAACAAGATCGTCACCGGTTAATGATTTCCTTGAAACCATTTCTCACGGACATTCTTTTGAAACGCAAAATGATGTCAAAAGGACCATCCGCACATAAAATGATATAATCACCCTAAAGTAGACAATGTAAATAACCAAAGCTACTTAAGGGGGATTTTTCTGTGTAAACGAAAGCACAGCCCGGAATGGATGCTGGCCCGAGTTAATGAGTATTTATCTGGCAGGGATCGTATAGGGCAATAGCTGAAATTAACGGTATTGGAGATTACTCATTAAGAAAATGGGTTCGTGAATGCTTGGATAGCAATGCCGATACAATTACATTTGTGTCGATAACAGCGCAGATTTTCATAGCCTTGCCTTTCTCTCTGCTCTTGCGGCAGAGATTTCGGCATTGATTTCATCAAGCGACATTTCCGGAACATCGGCAGCTTCTACTCTGAGCCTTGCAATGGCACCGACCGCATCAGCGTGAGTTATTGCGTCACTAGTCATAAGAGCAGGAAAAGGCAGTCCTCTGACAGCCTTGCTGCGTACCATAAACATACGTAAGGCTGTGGGCAAATCCATACCGATAGCCTCATAAATTTCGGTTACTTCCTGCTTCAGAGCCTTGTCCGCTCTGAACTGGATGAGAGCCTGTTCAGACATAAAACTTTCCTCCTTGAATATACGAACAAGTCAAGTCCATAATTGTGTGTAAATTCCCTCAGGTATAGGAATTGTTTGAAAAGAAATATTGTTCGATTACATTTCTGAATGGGACGGAGCATGCGACCGGGTTGTGTTCATTTTCAAGGACGGTCAGGAAATTGCCATAGAAGAATAAACCCATAAAACACAGCACCCACGAAACCGTGATGGAAACGTGGGTGTTTTTGCGTTTATAGGTTACTTCAAATCAATAGTTTTCAGCGTTGAATTCAAAGTAGGCCTGCGGATGAGCACATAGAGTCATGCCCGTAGTATCAAACAGCGTGCTATCGGAGTCACTCCTGCAACCTTTCTCTGCCTTGGTATTTCTTTTGGCAACAGGCTTCGAGTTTATGAATTATGGCAGGTATCCAAATGAAAAATCGCAAAACAGGTGATTCAATACCCGTTTTGCGACTATAATCAGAACACAAAGTACGATCCGTCAGCACCGGTGACGCATAAAAAATTCGAATTGAGTCAAAGCAGCTTTTTAAGCTCTTTTATATAATTTTCATCTGTGCCGCAGCATCCGCCGATGTAGCTGACAAATTCCAATGAAGGCTGCATTTCGCGGGCAAACTGCTCGGCGCTGTATTTTTCTCCCATTCCGGCATTCGGTTTGAAATAAAGCGGAAGGTCTGTGTGCTTTTTATATTCTTTAATTACCTCAAGTCCGTCTACAGGACCTTTAGAGCAATTCATTCCTATTGCTGAAATTCCCGTATCCGAAAGAGCGGAGCAGATAGATTCAACGCTGTTGCCCATAATTGTATGCATGCGCGCTTCAAATGTCATTGAGCAAGAAACCGGAAGACCTGTTTTAAGCGCCTCGGATGAGGCAATCTTCATCATTTCAAGGTCCATAAATGTCTCGAGCATTATTGCCTCGGCACCCGCATCTTTTGCGGCACCGACTATCGTTTCATACTCTTGCCTGCAATCGTCCTCTTCAAGATCTCCGTAAGGTTCAAGCAGCATGGCAAGAGGGCCGGATGAAAGATAAACCTTAACATCGGTTCCCTTTACAGCTTCTTTGGCAAGTTTAACGGCGGCGGTAACAATCTGCTCGACAGTATACTGGGGATATCTTTTTACGCTCATGGAATTAACGGCAAACGTATTCGTCTGTATCATATCGCTGCCGGCTTCTATATACTGCTTATGCATTTTAGTGACGAGCTCGGGATGCTCTATGTTATATATCCATGTAGGTACATTTTCTATGCCGCATTCATCGGCAAGCGCCCACAATTTTGAACCGCATGATCCGTCAAGAAGAGTCATTTTATTTTTTAATCTCCTTTTGTTTTATTATAAACATTATAAACGACATCGACCTATAAATAAAGCGGCAATGAAAAAATTAAATGGATAAAAGCGAAATTGCGGTATTTTTGTCCGTAACCAATGTATCGATAAAATGTCCCTTAAGAGAGGCATTGATCGATACTATTTTGTTTTCCCCTCCGGCCAGCGCTATTACGTTTTTTCTTTTCTTTAAATCGTTAATATCAATGCCGAGGCGCCTGATGTCGACATCTTTACAGCATTTACATCCGTCACGATCGAAATACGAACCGCATATATCACCGACCGCACCGCAAGAGATTATTTGCTTTATAGTATCTTGGCTGTAGCAGTCTTTTGCCCAGTAATCATCGTTTAGAGAAGGCATTTCTCCTATACCTACAAGGTATAGGTCCGACTCAAGCCATTTCTC
>R06__coassemble_759_pt1 | contig 11480 bp, 5 predicted proteins | sample R06__metabat2_high_PE_027 | metagenome-assembled genome bin R06
CCATTATACCGAGATCTCCGGAATATACCCATGTAAGCCCGTCATCGTGACGGCGGAGAGTCATAGCGGTTTCCTCGGGGTTATTTATGTATTCTTTCATGACAGTCGGACCGGCAAGAAGTATCTCACCTTCTTCACCGTACGCCAGTTCTTTGTCGGTACCGGGCTCTACTATTTTGATATAGACATCGGGGAACGGAATTCCGATTGACCCTTCTTTGGCAATTGTCTGAGGCGTGAGGCAGCAGGCTGTAACTGTCTCGGTCATGCCGTAGCCTTCGCGGACTTGTATTTTGGCTTTGTGTTCAATGAGAAATTTGTCGAGCTTTTTCTTTAGTTCTATGGAGAGTGAATCTCCTCCGGAGAAAACACCCTTCAAACATGAGAGATCAGCATTTTCCATTGAAGGAAGGTTAAGAAGCGCTTCATAAAGAGTAGGAACACCGGCTATGAAGTTGCATTTTTCTTTGACAAGAAGCTTCGCGTAGCTCTTGGGGGTGAATCTCGGAACGAGTATGCATCGGCCGCCTTGAGAAAGCATGGTGTGTATGCAGACACCCAGACCGAAGCCGTGGAATATCGGCATGGCGGATAGCATTTTGTCCCCGGGACGGAACATGGGATTAGCCGCGATGACCTGCTGACCAAGCGCATTGAAATTCTTGTTCGTAAGCGCGATGCCCTTGGCGGTGCCGGTGGTTCCGCCGCTGTACAGGATAACCGCAGTATCATCGGCTTTACGCTGAACTTTATAGTTGTAAAAACAATGACGCGAAAGACGCATAAAATCATTCCACTTTATGATGGGGGCATCATTCGGTATTTTTGCAATTTTACGGCCTTCGGTGAGCATATAACCTGCCTTGATGGGCTTGGAAAGCTCATCTTTTATAGAGGCTATAATAATGTTCGTGAGCTTTGTGTTCTGACGGACATTTTCAAACTTGTGATAGAACTGGTCGAGAGTGATAGCGGTTACCGAATTTGAAAAGTTGAGATAAAACTCAATTTCTTTTTCCGCAGATAATGGATGAATCATGTTGCAAATGCCACCGACCAGGTTGACGGCATAGAACATGTAAATTGCCTGAGGACAGTTGGGGAGAGCTATTGTGACCATGTCTCCTTCACGGACACCTATAGTTTTGAGAGCTTTTGCGCATTTCTCAATCTCTTCCACCATCTCGGCATAGGTTGTTGATTTGTGCATGAAATCGAAGGCAATGTTCTTAGGATATTTATCCGCCACTTTTTTGACGGCCTCAAACATTGAACCTTCAAAGTAGTCAAGATGCATGGGAACGTTGCCCATGTAATCTTCCCAAGGTGTTTTAGCAGTAATATTTTCCATAGCATTGTACATTATATGCCGCTCCTTTTAATAAATCACTCTATTATTGAGAGAGTGAATAATTTTCAGCTGGCTTTAAGCTTTAGACGGTAAAATTAAACTGGAAATTTGCGGAAAAAGTTCGTGAACAAACTTTTAAGATAAATATGCTTATTGCAATTGGAAAAGCAAATAATTAAAATATATATGAAAGATTACGGGCAATTTTTACTTGAACAAGAAAGGACAAAAAATGTCACCTAAAGGAAGAAAAGAAAACATCACCGGTTCCGGAAGCTTCCATAAAACCGGAAGCAGCGTCGGCGGGGGAAAAGCAGGAAATTCCTCGTATGAAGGAAGACCGGGAACATCAACGAACGGCACATCGTTCAATGCCGAATCTCAAATGTCTCATACCGGAAATATTGAGCGCGGTACAAATACTACACGCGGAAGCGGTGCAGGCGGCGGAATAATTATCGCTCTTCTTGCATGGCTTTTCCTAGGAAAAAAGCTGAACTCAAATTCTGCCTCGGCACAGACGGCAAACGCTCAGGGCGGCAGTACCGGATCAAACGGCTCATCGGGTCTTGGCAAGATAATCCGCCTTGTAATAATAGCGGCAATTGTTATTCTTGTTTTGAAGTCATGCTCTTCAATGTCAGCCACAAGCTACGAGACATATACAACTACATCACCGTCGGACAGCTCATCTTCCATATCGGTTGTTGAGGCACCGTCAACGTCTACATCGACGTCATCATCATATTCTTCGGGATATTCTTCGGGATATTCTTCCGGTATCTCATCCGGTAGCACAGGATACAGCTACAGTGATTTAAGCTCACTTCTCGGTTACGGTGTAAATACGGCAACATCATCGTCCGGATGGACATACGGCGACAACCGCAAGCAGCTCAACACATCTGTTGCATCGGGCGCAAGAAGCAAGTTCTATACCCCCAAATCCGGCGAAAAGGTCAATGTTATGATATACATGATCGGCACAGACCTTGAGTCACAGTCCGGTATGGCAACAAGCGACCTTCAGGAAATCTGCAAAGCGACAATTTCGGATGATGTGAGAGTATTTGTTTACGGCGGCGGATGTACCAAATGGCGCAATAACGCTTTTTCAAATTCTTCCAACATCTGCTACCAGATAAAGCAGGGCGGACAGCTCACAAAACTTTATGACGACGGCGACAAGGTCATGACAAGCCCGTCAACCCTTGCAAGCTTCATAAAGACAATAGGCACAAACTTTGACGGAAACACAAGCCGCAACATACTCATTTTCTGGGACCACGGCGGCGGTTCTCTGACAGGATACGGCTATGACCAGCGCCACTCAAGCTCCAGCTCCATGGACCTTGCCGGAATTGACCAGGCACTGAGCGCTGCGGGTTATAAGTTCGATATAATCGGCTTTGACGCATGTCTGATGGCGACAACCGAGACAGCTCTCATGGCAGCAGACTACGGTGACTATCTTGTCGCATCCGAAGAGTCAGAACCGGGCATAGGCTGGTACTACACAGACTGGCTCACAAAGTTAAGTTCAAATACGGCAATTCCGACAGTTGAACTTGGCAAAGTTATCTGCGACACATTCGTAAATACCTGTGCCAAGGAGGTCTCCGGACAGAGCGCAACGCTTTCTGTTGTCGACCTCGCCGAGGCCCAGGCAACCATTCCTGCGCAGTTAAAGGCATTTTCGACAGCTACAACTTCTTTAATCGAATCCGACAGCTATAAATCTGTTGCAACAGCCCGCTCGGGAGCAAAGGAGTTTGCAGAGGGCAACGGAATTGACCAGGTCGACTTCATAGATTTCTGCATGAATCTCGGTACGACAGAGTCAAAGAACCTTGCAAGCGCACTTTTGAGCGCTGTTAAATACAACAATACGTCGAACGACATGGCAAACTCTTACGGACTTTCCGTATACTTCCCGTACTCATCGACAAAATATGTTTCAACAGCGGTTCAGACATACTCAGGCATTAATCTTGATGACAGCTACTCAAAGTGCATCCAGACATTTGCAAGTTATGCAGGTGCCGGTCAGAGCTCCGGCTACGGCTCAGCCTGGGATATAATTTCCGGACTGTCCGGCTACGGCTCATCATACGGCAGCTCGTCATCTTATGGTTCGGGATACTCATCCGGTTACGGTTCATCCTACGGCTCATCTTATGGCAGCTCGGGATACGGTTATTCATCACCTTATTCATCAAGCTCATCATCCTACGGGTACAATGACATTTATTCAATTCTTGAAAGCATGATGTCCACAGGAAGCTACGGACGCTCGCTCAACATTGAAAATACCGCAAACTACATTGCAGACAACCACCTTAATGATGAAGACCTCAGGTTCGATGAGAATAATCTTCTTACCTTAAGTGATGAGCAGTGGAGCTTGATTACTGAGGTTATGATGAGCATATTCTACGATACGGGTGACGGTATGGCAGACCTTGGAATTGACTACAAGGACGACTGTGTGACATCAGACGGCGCGCTTGTCGGAGAATTCAACGGGACTGCAACGGCAATTGACGGAATACCATGTGCGTACTACTTCATGCATGAAGTTTACGAGAGTGACGATAACTGGCAGATTATGGGATATGTTCCGTGCCTCATAAACGGCGAAAGGGCAAAGCTTATATTAACCTTTGATCAGGATAATGAGTACGGCTATATCTCCGGCGTTGCATTTGATTATACTGATGAAGGTATAGAAACTCAGGCCAAGATTGCAGGAACAAAGATAGACGGAACCTATAACTTTGCAGTCGACGGCTCAAGTGAAAGCGATGAAACGACGGTTCTCGCGGCACTCAACCCGGGAGACACGGTTGAATTCCTGGCAGACTACTATGATTATGAAGGCAACTATACGGGAACCTATGTAATCAACGCATGGACAGTCAGCGAAAATCCGGAAATAAGCTATGTATACGTTACAGATTCCGGATACGGACAGGCATGCTACAGAATTAAAGATATCTACGGTACAATTCACTGGACCGAGATTATGGAAAACATATAATATACTCTGTTTGCAAGACGCGCGAAAATTTGGAAATAACTAAAATCTTTATTTCCAGATATTGCATAATACAAAAGCTGTAAAAACAGAGTATATAAGGACAAATACGAGAAAATGACCCAGATTTACCGAAATCCCGGTAAATTCGGGTCATTTTTTTATGTAAAGCCTGTATTTTCGTGTCAAGCCTTGTGGTCGATTACCCACTTAAGAAGCTCATTGTAATCCATAGATCCGTCAGCGACCGACAGTCCTATTTTGACGATTTCTGCATCTGTACACAAAATCCGTATGCCGTTCATTTCAAGAAATGACAACATAACATAAACTCCGATGCGCTTGTTACCGTCTATGAAAGCATGATTTGTTATGAGGGCAAATCCGAGCCGGGCACCTTTCTCCTCTTTACTCGGATAGAATTCCGTTCCCGCGAAGCGTCAACTACTCGTGGATTGAATCCACAGAGCTTGCAACTATCCGGAAGTAATGAACAACACTGCTGCGTTGCAGTTTATCACTCTTTGAAAACGTATATTCTGCACTGTACAGCATTGAAAATATGACCCGGACCTATGTCTTTTTCAACCACAAGGGCAGCTGCTGTGTAGGCGATATGGAGTAGTTTTATCAACTCAACATCATATCTTTTTTACGGTTAATATGATATTCTGTCATTATGAGGATCAATCAAAGGAAAAAATACGGGTACAACGAAACTTATTTTTGACGCTGTTCAAGCAATAAAATATAAAAGGAATGAAACAAAGTGAAATATATAGTAAAAAGAGAAAATTACAGGAATTTTCATACAATATCCGTAAATGAGCTGCCTGGCAGAAGTTACTTTATACCTTTTGAAAATGAAGATGAGGAGCGAAAGACAAATCTCCTTAATAAGAGATTTTTGTCATCTGCTGTTGCATGCCTCAGCGGGACATGGGATTTTAAATACTATGAAAATCCAAATGATTTGCCGGAAACTGTTGATACGGATATTTTGATTTTTGACAAGATTGACGTGCCTTCATGCTGGCAGTTCAGAGGCTATGGAAAACCTGCATACATAAATGTGAGATATCCTTTTAGGTATGACCCTCCGCATATCCCGGAACTTGAAAGCGTAGGCGGCTACTTCAGCATAATAGACGGTTTCAAGAAGGCACCGCAGGATGAATATAACCATATAGGTCTTTACCGCACATGGTTTGACGCGAAGAAAGACGGGAATAAATACATTCTATCTTTTTTAGGCGTGTGTTCATGTCTTGACGTATATGTGAACGGAGCGTTTATAGGATATGCAGAAGGCTCTCACAATACACATGAATTTGATGTGACAGAATTTGTCGGTGACGGAAAAAATGAACTTCTGGTTTTGGTACACAGATGGTGCAACGGGACATATCTTGAGTGTCAGGACATGTTCAGAAACAACGGGATATTCAGGGATGTTCTGCTGAGAAAAGAAGGAAGATACGCCGTAAAGGATTATGATTTCACAGCATCATATCGCGGAGGCAAATACGATGTAAAAGTAGCGGTCGATACGTATGAGGATATATCGGTAGAAGTTTCACTTGACGGGAACGGCATAAGTGAAAAGAAAGCGGTAAAGACGAAAAACGGCAAAGCGGTAATTGATTTTACAAATCTTGATGTGGCGGAGTGGAATGCCGAAAACCCTGTGCTTTATGACCTCAAGCTTGCAACAGAGGAACAGTTTATACATGCAAGAGTCGGATTTAAGCGGATAGAGGTCAAAGGCGATCTTTATTTGCTTAACGGGAAGAAAATAAAATTCCATGGCGTTAATCATCACGATACGACTCCGAAAAACGGCTATGCGATGACAGCAGAGGAAATAGACACCGACTTAAGACTTATTAAGGAATATAACTGCGATACCGTAAGAACAGCCCACTATCCGCCCGATCCTCTGCTTCTGGAACTGGCTGCCGAGTACGGCATTTATATAATAGATGAGGCGGACCTAGAGACGCACGGAGTGTTTGAGCAGAAAATCCCGATATCATATAACTGGCTGAGCGATGATAAAAAGTGGATTGAGCATTTCGTTCAAAGAGCGAAAAAACAGGTAAGCCGGGATAAGGCACTTGCAACACCTGTCGTCATGTGGAGCATAGGCAACGAATCCGGCGCCGGGTGCTGCACCGATGCCATGTATGAATATTATAAGTCAACATCTCATGCGGACATCCCCGTGCATTACGAAAGCGCAGTACACAACAAAAAAATAATGGCCTACGATATAGCAAGCCATATGTATCCCGAGACCGAGCGGGTAAGAAAAATCGGGGCGAAGGAAGATAAGGAAACGAGACTTTGGAACAGACCGTATTTTCTTTGCGAGTATGCCCATGCCATGGGAGTCGGCCCGGGCAATATAGAGGAATACTGGGATTCGATATACAAATACGACGGACTTATAGGTGGCTGCATATGGGAATTTGCCGATCATGCCTTCGAGCATGAAGACGGAAGTTACACCTACGGGGGAGACCATGGTGAGTGGATTCACGACGGCAATTTCTGCTGTGACGGGGTTTTCTACCCGGACAGAACTCCTTCAACCGGCGCATACATAATGAAGCATTGTTATTCGCCGCTTAGAATCCGCCTTAACGATGATAAGACACTGAATATTTTCAACACTTCGTCTTTTACGCCGGGAGATGCTTTTAAGCTTTATATATCTCTTAACGGCAAAAGTGCAAATGAGTATATCGTATCGTGCATGCCTTTAAGCAGTGAAACGCTTAATCTTGCCCTTGATAAGCTCAAAGATGAGTGCATAGTGAATATAGAGACCGTAAGGACGTCTGACGGCAAAGTGCTGGACATTAATCAGTTCATAATAAACGAGAACGTGCAAAAAGATACTTTTGACAGATGCAGATTGCCGGCATGGTTTAAGCTTGAAAACGGGAAACCCGTCATAGCACTTAAAGAGGGCAATATGACGGCATCGGATGACTACACACTCCTTTACCGCTCTGCGACCGATAATGATATTGTTTTTTACTATATAAAGCCGATGCCTCTTTGGTACAATCAGAAAGAGACGGTTATAGGCGAGAAAAAATATGATAAAGGCGTAAAAGTCACATCTGTCGTGGCATCAAAAGCCGGAGCGTTCTTGATTGAAGATACGTATGAGGGAATTGCCGGAGGAGTTCTGGTTGCAAGCAAAATCAGAAAAATCTCGGGGGCAAAGTACCTCCCGAGATTTGCTAAGGCCTTCTGCCTCCCGGAATCTTTTGAAGATGTAAAGTATTTCGGGAAAACCGGCGAAACATATCTCGATATGAAAGACCAGTTCATCACAGATGAGGTAGAGGCAAAGGTATCTGACATGACGGAAAAAAATATCCGCCCGCAGGAGAGCGGTAACCGCATGGATTGCAGATATGTTGAAATCAGCAGCGGCAGTGAAAGAATAAGAATTGAGGCTGTTGACAAAACCTTTGAACTTGGCGTGAAACCGTATTCGGATAAAGAACTTACAAATATGAAGCACCGTTCAGATGAAAAGGCGAGCGGCACATATGTTGCCGTGAGCGCTTTCCAGCAGGGAATAGGGACGGGAAGCTGCGGGCCCAATACGCTTTGGAAACATAAATACTTATCGTCAATAGATTACGAACTTAAATTTATAATAAGAAAAGAATAAGAAGCTAATACTTCTGCGCGTGTACTGCGATGAAAAAAGCATGCATTTTCAAAAAACCAATAAATACGGGCTATGTTTATTCAGCTTCGTAAATTCTGCTGACCGCATATACAGGATACACAAAGATGTTATCATAACGGCAAAATGACTCAAGCGAGACACGGATTCCGTACGTCGCATTTTTATGAGATGCAAGGAAACTACGCATGCTCTGCATGCTTCCCTGCCGTGATGCTTTCACTTCTATGGGGACTGCAGTTGTTCCTGTACTTATTACATAATCCGTTTCGGCATTAGCGCCGCTCCGGTACCAGTAATAAAGCGAGACATCTTTGACAGGAGAGGAAGCTTTTATCAATTCCAGACCTGTCTGCATCTCAACAACATTTCCTTTATTCATTTCATCAAAAATATCCGAAGCGAGAATTGAACCTGCATCAAGGCCGCATTCTGTCAGGTATACTCCGGTGTCGAATAGAATTAATTTTTTGTTTGCCTCCTTCTCCGAGGAGCCGAACGGGATTGAATCACAAGAGGATGCTTTCACAGGGTAAACAAGACCGGCGCGTCTCAGCAGACGGATGCTCTCATTAAAATAATAGGCACTGACTCCCGATACAGCAGAAGATGCCTTGGTCTGACTGCAGACATTATGCATGGCATAATCAAAAACCTTCCGTAGAATTTCAGAGGGCAAATCACTGTAATATTTATTGAAGTCATCCTTGAAATTCGTAACAATGTCACGGTGCACATCCTGACATTTCAAAAAACTGCCGGTTTCTGCATATATGCGGACAGCCTCCGGCATGCCGCCGACTATCAAAAACTCCTTGTATGCCTCTATTAGAAGGTCGTGTGCAAGATTTTCACCCGAGGATATATTTAAATTCGAAAGATAATCGGCAAGTGCTCCTTTCCCGGTGCCGCGCAGGAATTCCGCGAAGGAAAACGGATACATATATATGCTTCTGATTCTTCCGACCGGGAAATCGACCTTAGCCTTTTGACGCTTTGAACCTAATACAAATTCCAGCAGAGAACCTGCCGCAATTACATGCAGGTCTGGTGCGTCCTCGTAAAAGTAACGAAGGGCAGTGATTGCTCTCGGACACTCCTGTATTTCATCTATGAAGAGCAGTGTTTTACCTGCAGAAACAGGCTTACCGTAACGAAGCTCAATCTGGGAGAGGATTTTATTTATGTCTATATCGCCGTCAAACAGGGCACAGAGTGCCGGCTGCTTTTCAAGATTTATTTCAACATAGCTGTCAAATGACTCAGCCAGTGCACGCACGGCGGAGGTTTTCCCGCACTGATGTACTCCGCGTAGAAGAATCGGCTTGCGGCCGACCTCGTTTTTCCACTCTGCCAGCGTCTTGTCTATGTCACGCGCAATATAAATGTGAAACACCTCTTTTCAAATTAGCCAATCATACATTAGTGTATAATTTCCAATTTGCCAATCATAATAATAAATATTTCGAAAAAGCCAATTGAAATGTACCAATAAAGAAAAATGGATACGAAAAATATTATTATAGATTTAATTTGAAAAGGTGGATATTGACCACCCGGTTGCTGCCTATCTAGGGCACACCTAAAAAAGTGCTGCATTTTCATTCATGAAAGCCGGCACTTCTTTTCTTGTAAGGAGTACAAGGAAGTTTTGAAAAAATCTTTTTGAACTAACTGTAAACAGGTGAAAAATACATTGACTTTATATCTATTAAATGGTATATTAGCACTCGAGATACAAGAGTGCTAACACTCTGCTAAAGGAACTGCCAATGGAACTTACTGAGAGAAAAAAGAAAATACTTGCTCTTGTGGTTGAAGAGTATATCGAGACCGCAGAGCCGGTCGGGAGCAAGTTCCTCGCTGAGCAGACAGATCTCAACTGCAGCTCGGCAACAATAAGAAATGAGCTTGCAGAGCTTGTCAATATGGGCTATCTCGACCAGCCTCACACATCTGCCGGACGCGTACCGACGCCTGCCGGATACAGGATGTATGTAAATGAGCTGATGGAGAAGCAGAAGCTTTCAATAGAGGAAACTGAGCAGTTAAACCAAAAGCTTGAAGAAAAGCTGGTGCAGCTCGACAACACCATAAGCGATGTATCCAAGCTGGCATCACAGTTAACCGAGTATCCGGCACTGGCATTTACGAGCCAAAAGGCCGTCACCATAAAGCGGTTTGACATCATATATGTGGACGCCAACAACTTTATAATTGTAACTATGCTGAGCGACAATACGGTTAAGAACAAGCTTGTCCACTTGCCGATTTCCGTTGACGAACAGATGGTTCAGAAGCTGTCAAGTCTATTCAATGCCTCTTTTACCGGCATAAGCGAAAACGAGATCACATCCGTACTTATAAATTCAACTGAGAGAGCTGCCGGCGATACTGTGGGACTTACATCCGTAATTGCGGCGTTTGCAATAGAAACTCTCACAACGGCCCAGATGCCCAGTGCATTTTTAAGCGGAGAAAACAGACTTCTAAATCAGCCGGAATTCCGTGACCCTGATAAGGCACACAAGCTTATGAGTTATCTCTCCGGCGGCGGGTACATACTTCCTCCCGGAGATGAATTCTCCGGAGACAACGAAGTCAGGGTACTGATAGGACCTGAAAATGTTGCCGAAGAGCTGAAAGAATCAAGCGTAATTGTGGCGACATACGATGCCGGTGACGGGACGAAAGGACTTATAGGAGTCGTAGGGCCCACAAGAATGGATTATTCCGTGATAGCAGCCAAATTAAGTTTCCTTGCACAGGGACTTTCAAACAGACTCGGAGGCGGGAACGTACCGCCGCAGGGCATGCACAATAAGCTAATAATTAAGGGAGATGATTCCAATTTCAGATAAGGAAAAAATAGAAAACGAAGTTTCCGCTGCCGAAGAGGAAAAAGTTACCGAAGAGGCAGCAGAGGAAACTGCAGAGGAGACAAAAGAAGAAGTCCCCGAAAAGGCCAAGGAAGAGAAGAAAAAAGAAAAGAAAAAGGACAAAAAAGCTTCTGCCGCCGAAGAAGAGCTCGCACAGGAAAAAGATAAATATCTCAGACTTTATGCGGAGTTCGACAACTACAAAAAGCGCACTCAGAGAGAAAAAGACAATCTCTACGGTGATATAAAGGCAAATGTAATAAAAGAGATTCTTCCGGTTTATGATAACCTGGCAAGAGCTCTTGAACAGAAGACCGAGGACGAGGCCTATTACAAGGGAGTCGAGATGACAATGAACCAGTTCACTCAGACACTTGCAAAGCTCGGAATAACAGAAATCCCCGCACTCGGTGAAAAGTTCGATCCGAACATACACAAAGCGGTAATGCATGTGGATGATGAGGAGAAAGGCGAAAACGAAATAGTTGAAGTGTTCCAGAA
>R06__coassemble_911_pt1 | contig 10472 bp, 8 predicted proteins | sample R06__metabat2_high_PE_027 | metagenome-assembled genome bin R06
ACCACCGGCGCATCACTATATACTGTTGAATTCGTAAATTCCGAAAACGGCAGTGAAGTTACAATAGTTGGCGGCAGCGACATCTACTTCACAGTTCTAAACCAGGAGCTTGGACTCGGCGTCGATATTTGTGACGTAGAATCCATTGATAGTTCCAATGACGAGCTCTTCGAAGCGCAAGAGATAGACGGAGACTATGTTATACATACTTTCCAACCCTTCTCATCAGCAGAGCAGCTACTCATAAAGCTTATAGGCTCCGGCGTAGTAAGCGTTGATGTATTCGATGCAGACTATTCAAGCGATGAAGGATTCCAGGCAATAGCAGCCAGCTTTACAATGAGCGTTGACAATGGCACATGGTATGTTCCGACTAAAAGTAGCGTAATCAAAATCGAGTACCTTGGAAAGACCTGGGATGTAATAGGCTTTAACGGCAAAGGAATCGGAGCGGGTGCAGACCTGATGATGCTTTTGTTGGATGACGTAGCCCAAACGACGCAATTCAACAGCAGCCGCGATGATGGCAATGAATACAGTGGAAGCAAACTGCAGTCCGCAATGGAAACTTACCTGGACACAATAACATCGGGTCAGGACAAAGATATGGTAGCGCTGCTGACAGAGATGACATTAAGCACTGCTGAATATAGCGCCAGTAAACCGTATTGTGCTGGAGTAAGAGGAAATTCTGTAACAGCGAAGATAAGACCTCTTACGACGCAGGAAGCGATGATACTAACTAATTTCAACTCTGATTATAGTAATGCAGTAACTTACGCCTCCGGCAATTGGTGGCTCGCTTCTCCCGAAAAATGCACTTATCGAGGCAAGGATGAAAGTGCCCAAAGAGATCCAAATGGCGTCCTCAGTGCGGAGGTCGTCTACAGCATCGGCATGGTTGGCAACTTCAAAAACTACTGGGACTGCTGGTACGTAGATTATCCTGATGTTGGGCTCCGCCCCGCTTTGCTGCTCGATCTTAAATCTGTTATCTCCACAGCTAAAGTTAGCGACGGCGTATATAAGTTGGTAGTTGCAAGTGGAGACGCTGATTCTGACGCAGCACCTGTATATGTACGCGGACTTGTGTATGTAGACGGCAAACTCATTAATGAAGGCACGGACTATAACTGGGTAGACGGCAAGCTGGTCCTCACAGATGAATTTATTAAGACTCTCTCTGCAGGCACTCACAAGGTCGCAGTTCTCTACACAAGCGTTTATGGCGATACTCTTCCGTCTGATTTTGAATACACTGCAGCAAACAGCTACGATTTCACTGTCTGAGGTGAAGGCTGAAACCTAGGATAAACGCAAATATTCAAAAAAATATATTTAATGCAGGGCTTTAATAATATAGCCCATGTGTTGATATCAATCTCCGGGGAAATCTGAGCATTACCCTATTCATAGGAGATATCTACGAAATCTGATTACGATAAAGATGGCAAATATCTTTATTGTAGTCAGATTCCTTTATTATTACCCTGTAAAAATGCCGGTTATAGAATTATTGCTGCGGCAAAGAAAATCCGGACCGGGCTTAATAAACTGCTTTTATAAAATGCGCCGGATGACTAACCATAAAGGTTCCCGCTGAGACCGGCGCTGTTTTTTGCGCGCCTCTTCGTTTTAAGCTTACTTTCAATCACTTGCAGCCATCTAAAAAATAAACCTCTGACTTTTTAACGGAGGTAAAAACAACTGCAAATCGCGCAAGATGTCAGCTTCAACGCATTGCCGGTAATAACTTTAGAAATCCCGTTTGATTGCTGCAGATTGTTAATGGTTTTTCGCCCCTTGTAACTTCCTTGAATTTTTATAGTCGGATAATAAAGAAAGCCGGATTTCAATAGTTGCGACGGGAAATATCAAGTCACCCGGCAAAATATATTCCGTTTACTGAACCTTAGTAGATAATGCGGTGAAAAGTTCTGACTAAAGACTATAATCACAAATTTTTGTTTGATGCGAAGAATAAGCAAATAAACTCATGTAAAGCTGTGGAAAGAATAAAAACATAATGATATAATAAGCCTCATGAAAAAATTATTTAAAATTTTAATAACTGCCTTGCTTTGCATTATGTCTTTAATGATGCTCATTTTTGTCACATCGCCTAAACATGATGTGACGGTGCAAGTGAGCGCGTCCGATTCATATGAAATGACATCGGCGGATGAGGATAAGGCAATTGTTGAAACACCGGAAGCAACAGATACTCCCGAGACTTGGCGGGAAGTCACCCTTTGCGGAAAAACATTTTCAACCAAAAACCGCAAACTTGATTTAAGCAATATTAAGCCATCGGATGTAGATGCAGTATGCGAAGTCCTTCCCGAGATGAAAAATCTTGTGTACGTGGATATAGGTACATCGGATAACGGCCTTACATTTGATGATCTCGATAAGCTTTTTGATTCTGCACCCAATGCCAAGTTTTCATACCGGTTTGAACTTTACGGTCAGACGCTCAATACCTATGACAAAGTTTTAGTCTTCAACCATTATGAGATTACCGACAATGCCGATGAGCTTATGACTTATCTTCCGTATATGAGAAATCTTCGTACTCTCGATATGGATTCATGCGGAATCGGAAATGAAAGAATGGCCGAGATAAGAGATTCAATCCCGGATGTAGAAGTTATCTGGAGAATCTGGTTCGGTTCAGATTACAGTGTGAGAACAAACGTAGAGAAAATACTTGCATCAAAGCCGAGCTGGGGCGGAACAATTACCAACGAAGACGCTCAGCAGTTAAAGTACTGCACGAAGCTTAAATTTTTAGATCTCGGCCATAACGATGAACTTACTGATTTTTCATTTGTATCCGAGTTTGAAGATTTAAGAATTGCTGTTATATCAATAACGGGTGTAAGCGACCTTACTCCTTTTTCAAACTGCAAAAAGCTCTATTATCTTGAAGCCGGCAACACGAAGGTGAGTGACCTGAGCCCTCTTGCAGAGTGCATAAATCTTCAGCATCTGAATGTCGGCACCTGCAGCGCTGTCAACGACATTACACCTCTTTATGACCTCAATCTTAAACGGCTTTGGCTCGGCAGCGGTGACCCTGTTCCGAGTGAACAGGTTGCAAAAATGCAGGAACTTCATCCAGGAATAGAGATAGACACAACATGCCCGACGGGTCTTGAAGGCGGCACAATAGGCGTCAACGAAGGCTTTGTAATGGGTAAATGGAAAAGCTATAAGCAGTATCTTGCGGCAGACTGGGTTATATATGAATATACCGGGTCTTTCCCGGCTCAACACCCGAAGGGTATATTCAGAATAGCTTATGATGCGTTCGAGTATGCGCTCAATCCAGCATGTTATTCATTTATAGAGTATGACCCGCTTTATTATGAACACGGCTCTATTTATGAAACAACAAGCGGTACACCGGTAGACTTGCAGGAAGATCCGGATAGCGGAAAGGTAATTTACCTTACAAATGACACTGAAAATATAGACGCGTGGATATCTCTCGGGGAAAAGTATACAGAGGAAACAGGGGTACCCGTAACAGTCAAAACAGGCGAGGACCTTTCAGAAGCTTTAACGGACATAGATGCACCGACACTTTTTGAAATAAACGGCGCTCCGGATGTGCGCACATATGGTGACAGCTGCTTTGATTTGACAGGAACCGATGCATATAAAGCCCTGACATCCGAAAAATATGCCGCAACAAAGGGCGGTGAAGTTTTGGGTATTGCCAAGAGCCATTCATGCTACGGAATACTTGTAAACAAAAATGTACTGGAAAAACTTGGCATCGAAGTAGATAGCATTACTGACTATGAAAGCCTTTCATCGGCAGTTTCAAAAATAACAAACGGGAAAGGCACAACAAATTACGAATCCGCATTTGTATCCGGACCTATGAAAGATATAACGGAAACTGCCATGACCAACAGGCTTGCCCTTATACCAATAACGCTTGAACTGAATGAAGAGGACGGCGGGCTTAAGGACATACTTGAGGGAAAATACCTTGACGGTTTCCACAAGTTCTGGGATTTGTATATATATAATATGTGCTGCTCTTACTATGACATTTCACCGGCAGCCTATGTTCAGCGTACAAATAAAGACAGCTGCAACGAATTTATTGAGGGAGATGCAGCATGGTTCGTTTGCGGAAGTGAAATCTGGGAGTATATACAAAAAGACGGCAGGCTCTCAGCTGACGACATCGCGATTATACCGGTTTATATGGGATATGATGACGAAAAATCTCAGGGCCTTTGCGAAAGCACGGATTGGTACTGGGCGGTAAATAAGGATGCGTCAGAGGAAAACATCAATGCAACCGTGGATTTTCTTAACTGGCTGACAACATCCGATGAAGCTGCAGCGGCACTTTATGAGATGGGCTACACAATCCCTTACCAAAATGCAGTCAAGTCGGACAATCCGCTCATAGAGACAGACCGTGAGATGACGGCATCCGGTAAAATCCCCATCAACACGAACTACTCGGTTCTTCCATCAGAGTCATGGCGCGATGAGGTGAACTACGAGATGGCTGCATATTCCGCAAACCTCGGTGATTGGAGCGATATCTACGGAGAGATCGCTACCGTATGGGCAGGAGAGTATGCCATAAAATAACTGGCAATAGGACACAGACCGGAAAAACGGCAGATGCACGGTCTTTGTTTTGGCATGATAAATGCCGATGATAAATTTATATTTGGAGATGATTTTTTTGAAAAAAGTAATTGCTTTGCTTCTTATCCTTGTAATGATCTTCACACTTTGTGCTTGCGGCAAGAGTACTGAAGTGGCTGACGCCGCAGAGGATGAAAATAAGGTAGAGGAATCTCAAACGGAAACTGTCCAGGACACAGGTCCTGATGCGGATGAAAATGCAAAATATCTTAAAGGACTCAACATTCAAAAGATAGATGACTATCTTTATACCGCTTACGTTGAAGACTATGACTATGATTACGCGCTTGAAAGATTTGCGTACCTTTTTAAAGCAGACGGCGGATGCGCTGCTATAAGAAACGGCGATTTAAGAGGCAGAAATTACGACTGGACATATGATGACCAGGCATATTTTGTCATTTCAACACCGGCAAAAGACGGCCGCCATGCCGTTTTAGGAGTTTCCGGCTCCATAAGCTCACTTACCGGTGATGTGGTGGATTCAAAGCAGTGGAGTGACGGATATAAATCATTGGCCTTTGCAACTTTGGACGGTGTAAATGATGCAGGCGTCGTATGCAATATTCTTGTTGTTCCGTCGGGTGAGGCCGGAATAACTTCCGGAAGCAACCCGGGGGTTGAGGATCTTCCGGCTGCCATGGTCAACAGATATGTTCTTGACTATGCAAGCAGTGTTGATGAGGCGGTAGAGCTTCTTAAAAACAGAAATGTTTATATGCCGCACACGGAAGTTATGGACCAGGAATTTCACTGGATGATTTCCGACAGAGAAAAGACTGTAATGGTTGAGTTTGTAGACAACGAGATGGTTGTGCTTGAAGATGAGAAGATAGCAACAAACTTCTACCTGTATAATTTCGATAAAACCGGCAAAACCATCCAAAATGTGCCGGAAGGCATTGAACGCTATAATATCATTGCGGACGGATACGATACGACATCCACAATAGAGGGCATGATGGAGATGCTTAAGTCAATAAGATACTCAAAGTGCTATTCTCTTGACACGGTTCCGTTCTGGTACAGCGAATATTCGGATTCTGAGTATACTTCCGCACTTTTCGGGCAGAGCGACCTTTCCGACGGAGATTTATCCAAAGCAGGAGCATTTGAGGGTAAAATTACAGATGCTCTTGACAACTGGTCAAAGGGCAGAAACAACGATACCTGGATTACGGTATATTCTGCCGTATATGATATGAAAAACCTTACACTGTCGGTATTAAATCAGGAAAGAGATACACAGTACGATTTTTCACTCGAATAAAACAGCTTATTGAAATAAAAAAGCGGAGCATCTAAAATTAGACGCTCCGCTTGAATCTTATTTGCCCGGTCTCGAGTATCCGCCTATATGAGACTTTGTCTCCTGTACAAGTACGAATGCGCCGGGGTCTTTTTCATTTACAATTGACTCAAATTTATCGAGTGTGCGCTGCGGGAAGTCGGCTAAAATAAGATGTTTGTCTTCACCAAATTCTGAACCGTTTACATTCATGACGGTTATACCGTAACCGGATGACCTGAGTTCATGACAGAGTTCTTCATCGCGGCGGCTCGTAACAACGTGTACAGTCACGTGCCCTCCTACTATCTTTTTAGCTACTGTTCCGCCGATAAATGTGCCGCAAGCGTAACCGGCAGCATACGAAAGTGCAATAGGAACAACGGGACCGTCAAAATTAAGCGCATCTCTTACGACAACGAACCATATGAAAACCTCGCAGAATCCTACAAGTGCGGCAAGCACTGTCTTTCCTTTGACGACAAGCACAGTCCTTGTGCTTCCGAACGTGACATCAAGTATTCTGCAGAAAAACACCTTTATACATCCGAGTAACAGTTCCATACCCATTATAGATTCCTCCTTCATTATTCAAACATCGCCGAATACTACACTTAAAAGTTAAGAAAATCTTGAATAAATTGTGAATTAGTATCTGTTTTATGCTCGTTTTGTCAATCTTGCCCAAAATTGCTCCGGATGGTATAATGATTGAAAATGAAAAGTGTGCAGATAATACAGGAAAAAACACTGTGCTTTACAGGGCACAGACCCGAAAAACTCAAAAGAGAAAAATATTCGGTCATACAAAAATTGAATGCGGCAATAGACAGTGCCATAGACAATGGATATGACACATTCATTAACGGTTTAGCTCCAGGGGTCGATCTCTGGGCGGGCGGGATAATTGCCGACAAAAAAGCAAAGGGACAGCCTCTTAAACTTATTTCCGCAAAGCCGTATCCGGACTTTGAAAAAGATCTTCCGGAGTACTTTAAAGTGATCGAAAATTCGGATGAAGTTATAATGGTATCAAACGATATACCCGACAAGGACCTTGACGAGGCATTCATTGCACGCGACAAGTGGATGGTAGACAATTCAAGCCTTGTGATTGCAGTTTATGACGGAGTTGACGGAGGCACAAAAAACACTGTAGAATACGCGGAGTTAAAGGGAATAAAGGTAATATATCTATGATTGATTATGCAGAGGAAAAACATGTAATAAGGCATTTCCTTAACGACAACTACGAAAGAATGGTAGAGCTTTCAAAAGAGGAAGGCGACGGATTTGTCCAGTACAGAAAAGGTGTGGAGCTGAAAAAGACAGGTGACGATAAAGAGGCGCTTGTTTATCTCTACTCCGCAATAATGAAAAAGTACGATAATCCCGGACTTTACGATGAAACAGCAAAAATCCTCCACAGGCACGGACTTGCCGAGGAGGAACTGAATGTTCTGGAAAAAGGCCTTCTTGTTGTCAGAAAAGGTACATTTTATTATCAGAAAATGGAATCGAATGCCGACAGCATAAGAGAGACGATTGAAAATGAAGGATAAAATAAACCGGAGCAGCCCATAAGGACTGCTCCGGTTTATTTAAGTAATTATATTACTCTTCTTTAATTGCATCTGCAGGGCAGTTTGCAGCGCAGGTTCCGCACTGTAAGCATGCATCCTGGTTGATTTCGTAGTGGCTGGCGCCCTCAACAATAGCATCTGCAGGGCAGTTTGCTGCACAAGTTCCGCAGCTTAAGCAATCGTCAGAAATAACGAACATAAGTATTTACCTCCATTAATATTTCCTCTAAGGGTTAATTCATTGTAGCATAAATGAGTAAAAAATCAATATCACAAGTGCCTTAATTTTCAGTGTTTAATTTTTGTTAACAATCGCTTCGCCTTGTTAAAGTGCAATTTCATTGCGGGATTTGGGTTTCACTGATATAATCTTTTGCATGGAAAACAATATCAAATTCGATTATCTTTGGGAAAACGGCCCGCTGATGGCCCAGTCGGAGCACTTCAAGCTTGGCACTGACAGCGTACTGCTTGGAAATTTTGCCAATGTTGCAGGCACAAAAAAAGGATGCGATCTTGGCTGCTGCACCGGTGCCCTCAGCCTTCTGCTTTTGTCGAGAAACGAAAAACTTCATATCGACGCAATCGAGATAGACTGCGAGGCCTCGGATATAGCAAAGAAAAATATGGAGATAAACGGCCTTGACGGCAGAGCCAATATAATTACCGGGGACCTTCGCGATTACAGAAAATACTTTAAAAGCGGTGCTTACGACATTGTAATTTCAAATCCGCCTTATTTTACCGTTGAATCTGGAGATGTTTCGGATAACGAGAGAAAAGCAAGAGCCAGGGGAGAGGTTAGCTGCACGATTGAAGATATAGTGCGTGCGTCAAAATACCTTCTCAGGTGGGACGGAAAGCTGTTTCTTGTATTCAGGCCTGAGCGTATGGTTGAGCTTTTGACGGTTATGTCCGAAAACGCAATCGAGCCTAAAAGAATAAGACCGGTTGCACACACATTTGGTGCAAAACCCAGTCTCATACTTGTTGAAGGAAGACGCGGAGGAAAGAGCGGTCTTACACTTGAAGACACTTTATATATAGTGGATAAAGACGGAAACGATACCGCAGAAATAAAAGATATTTATCACAGATAACCGGAAAAATCACATAAAAAACGGCTGCCGCGTTTCTTCGCGGCAGCTTTACATTTATCAGTCTATATCCTCGATTACACGGCTTGGAGGGGACTCAACAATTTCGGGATGGGCAAAGATATATCTCATTGCCTGCAAAAACTGCGAGTAGTAGTGGCCGTCGGCGATTCTTTCGTCGAGCACGAACTTGGTATCTACATACTTGCGGTCCGTGACTTCACCGTGACGGTCGAGCTCATGCACGTGGCGCTTTGAACCGAAAGCAATGAATACGGGAAGGTTTCCGAAGTTGTATATATGATGGTAGATGGGGCCGATTCTGAGCGATCCGAGGTCAGTAATAATCATTGAGCCGTGGAACGGGCTTAAGTCGAGCAGCTTCTGGGGAATCCACCCGAAGTAGTCGAGAACCTTTAAAACCCATATGATGAAGCGTATAAGAAACCTTGGCAGCGCACAGATTGCATTTGCAAAATCTTCGGTGTTGTTGTTGTCGTCGGATGCCTTTATTTCGTTTATCTTGGCATTCATCTTGCGGTATACATCATAAATTGTATCTGTGGGCTCAAAGATAATCTTGATTGATGTCTCGGTAGCGTCAGTGCTTAAAGAGCGTTTTACGACCATGACGACTTCAATATTGTTCCTTGCATAAATCCTTCTTCCGGATACAAACCGGTTAATTCCCGGCAGCATAGAGATGCAGCGTATATACGCGGCAATTATAAAGTGAAGGAACCCCATGCCTTTGTAGCCCTTTACGCGCTCTTTCCTGAGCATCTTGTCAACGTCGGACACTTCAAATGACTCTTCGTAGAAATTCTCCGCATCGGACCTTTCCGGCATAATATAAGGCATAAACTTATTGAACGCAGGAAGCTTCCTTACAAGACGTCCTTCTTTTCTGTCGCCTGAGCGGCGCATAGTATTTTTGGCCATGTTATCTATCCTTTAATTTTTATATATTTCTTTATATCGAACAGAAAATTTTACAGCAGTTTTTTTCTTATGTCATCTCCGACAAAGTCAAGAACCGTGAAATATCCGTTTATACGGCTGCCTATGGCTGCCGAGTATCTTTCAATAATTTCGTTTTTTGTGAGATTTGAATTAAAAATCATACCGCGAGATGATTTGATTCTAGTGTTTATTATGTTGTAAAGATAAGTTACAACAGAGGGGAGAAGAAGCTCCGTACCGAGATCGTCAAGTATAAGAAGATCACAGTCAAGATATCTTGCACATTTTTCTGCGGCAGTGTCGTCCTGTCTGAACCGGGCATCGTCAAAATCTTTGAATAAGTCGATTGCGCTTACGTAGCAGACGCTGTAGCCTCTTTCGGCGACCTGACGCGCTATACAGGCACTGAGGTATGTTTTTCCGAGCCCCGGATTTCCTGTGAGCAGGAGATTGTCTTCTATATCGGGAAATTCATCGGCATACTGTCTGGCCAGAGACAAAACTGCCTCCATATGCTTGCGGTCGGAACCTGAATAGAAGTCAAGATTGAAATTTTCAAAACTCTCATCACCGTTTTTTAAAAGCGATGAAAGATCTTTAGTGAGTGCTTTGTTGTAAAGTTTAACAAGGCACGAGCACATTTTATTATTTATGCGGCCCGAGTCACTGCATAGCTTGCAGGTGTAAATGTCATCGAGGTAATCCCGGGGGAAACCGTTTTGCACAAGAAGCTCCGCACGTTTTTGCTGCAAAGAGAGATTTTCGTCTCTCAACGCATTCATATCGCTTTCAGATGCGTTGGATATTACAAGCTTTGTCAGCATAAACATATGCTGCATTAGAGCTGAATCAATATCC